>Ga0207420_1000073_pt1 | contig 225803 bp, 190 predicted proteins | sample ThiBio_inoc_biof_FD_183941 | JGI IMG/M metagenome (GOLD analysis project Ga0207420, IMG submission 183941) | Wastewater bioreactor microbial communities from Cape Town, South Africa - Thiocy_inoc_biof (SPAdes) | ecosystem: Engineered > Bioremediation > Thiocyanate > Unclassified | place: South...
GTATCGTATCATAAAATGCAAGGTTTATGAAGTAAAAATACTCAATTTCTTGCAGTTATGCAAATAATTTGACGATTAATTCGCTGATTATAAGTGTAAATATCTATAATTCAGCAGACCCTAAATAATATATTCGTATAATAAATATTTATTTTGTATCTTAGTCGCATAAAATAATGATGAAAAAAGATGAGAATCATATCGAAAAAGGCCTTGCAGGATTTTTACTCCCAATACCCCGATTCCAAAATACCTTTGGAAAACTGGTACAGGATAGTAAAAAAGGAGCAATGGACATGTTTTACCGATATAAAAAAAACATTCAATACTGTAGATAATGTAGGCAACAAGCGATATATATTCAACATTAAAGGAAACGATTACCGAATAGTGACTATCATCCAGTTTACAATCTAAGCCGTATTGATCCGGTTTGTTGGAACGCATACACAATACGATAAAATAAAAGACATCAAAAAAATATGATTATGGCGACAATAAAAGACAAAAATAAATATGATGCCATCATGTTACGGATTGAAGAATTGATGGAGCAAGTGGAAGAAAATACGCCCATGAACGATCATCGGGTCATGGAACTTGATTTGCTCGTTGAACTTGCCGAAGAATATGAAGACGAGCATTATCCGATGGGCACCCCGTCGTTGCCCGACGTTATGAAGCTCCGGATGCACGAAATGAATCTCACACAAGAGAAACTTGCCGAGATGCTCGGACTTAGCCAATCACGTATCAGTAACTTCCTGACGGGTAAAACCGAGCCTACTCTGAAAGTCGCCCGCACTATCAGCAAGCAACTTAATATTGAACCGGGCATTGTTCTTGGCGTGTGAGATACAACCTACGGCATTAAAAACAAAAGAGGCATTTAGCAGAATGGCAGACGAATTGAAAGCGTCGACCCTTACAATGTAACGTCAATCAACAATAATTCCAATAATAAGAACTTTTCTCACTAACTATTGAACAGCGTAAAGAAGTGATACAGGCTACTGATGCTGAGTTTGGCCGGATTCGTACCGAAGTTATGGGTATAAACGATACGCTTAATGTCCGGGACCTGCTTGTCGATATACTCCCTATAGTTTCCGTTTCACATCTTTCAAAAATATACTTCGGCAAGTCTGCGTCATGGTTTTACCAGAGAATGAACGGAAATCTGGTTCATGGGAAACCTGCGAAGTTTACTCCCGATGAATTAATCACGCTGAGACGGGCGTTTGATGAGTTGTCAGAAAAATTCTCACAAACCTCAAAACAGTTAGCTGTATGATATTAGCATAGGTACGGTACAATTATATTTGGTGTCTGGAATAACGAGGTTGTCTCAGCAGAAAAGGCAGCCTTTACTTGCAATAATTATCCCAAACATAGAAGATAATTGCTAAGTTAAACTTAGAAATCTTGTATTATCAGACATATAAAATCTCAAAGATGAAAGTAGCAATAATAGGTTCAAGACGATTAACCTCTTACACGAGGTTCAAGTCAAGAATAGAACGTTTCTATCCTGCACTGCTGGATAAAAGCAACTATACGGAATTTGTGTCAGGCGGTACAAAAGGTACAGATTCTCTTGCGGAAAAATTAGCAAGTGAGTTGGGAGTTAATATAAAGGTGTTTATTCCAGAGTATGAAAAGTACGGAATAAAAGCGCCACTAGTCAGGAACTCGTCAATCGCTAAATATGCAGATTACTGTGTAGCTTTTATAGAGGGTGACTCACGTGACACTCTGGATACAATAAGAAAGTTTAGAAAATTCGGTAAACAGTGCATTGTAATTGAATTAACAGACCAAGAGTACATGGTCGAATCGTTTGAAGAAATGGGTTGTGAGCTTCCTGAAGTAGAAGAAAGATCGTTTAGAGCAGGTATGTCAGACATGCCTCTGCCAATGCCTAAGTATAGAATGACCATGATAATGAAGATTAAAGGTGAAAAGGAAAGGTATCCTGCAGGACTTTTCTTCTATAAGGAAGACATGGAAAGAATTGTAACTATGCTGAGTTCTGAGGATATATCATTTGATATAGAAGAAATACCAGTATGAATTTAAGAAGAATTCAGGATTATTTGTCTTATAATTTGAACACCAATAAGTTTTACTAATAAGTCTAACCCAAACTTAGTCAAGGAGATTTCAGAAGCTTAGACTGAAATACTTTTAGGAGAGAAGATTAATTTAGCTTATAATTTAATAATCAGATGATTAATCTAAAAAAATTCAATTATGACTCCACCCTCTCTTTTTAATTGATTTCCCTGTCCGAGAACGACTTTAAATATTCAATTTTCAAGAGCTTAATTTCTATTTTTGAGACATTTTCTTAATGCTGATGGATATTGCCATTTAACCCCTTTGCTGCTGGATATATCAACAGTCCCGAAAGCGAGGACAGAGGATATCTTACAGAGGAAGAAATACAAACGCTTATAGAGGCTCCGATGAAAAACAAAACATATGAACTGGTGCGCGACCTCTTCGTTTTTTCTATTTTCACCGGCTTATCGTATACGGATGTAAAAAACCCACCACCGACAATTTGCAAACGTTCTTTGATGATAACCTGTGGATTATTACGCGCAGGCGGAAAATCAACACCTCCAATATCCGGGGCTGTTGGACGTTCCCAAAAAGAATATTTGTGAAGCTATCTAAATTTGTCGACATACTACACCCGCTATGCTTAGTGTAGTGGGTATTGCTGCAATCAGAGTTTAACCGCAGCGACCCCGAAGGGCTTTTAAAGAAAAGCCGTAGTTTACGAAAAAGTGCAGGATATGTATAACCGTAAGGACGAAACCTGGGATAAGTTCCTCAATATGCACGAATACACCCGACAGAAAGAGACAGAAATAGGCAAAAACAAAGGTATTAAGAGATAATGATGGCTGGTTCCCAAAAATTTGCTAATTTTATAGGCGAAAATCATTGGGAAAATTTTTCATCATATTTTCTCTAAATGATTAAATAATACAACCCTAAAACTGCATAGAATGTTTGTCCTAGATAAAGAGAAGAATAGAATAAATAAGATCAAATGCTGTACTTTCTCAGATCTGAAATTTCGTGAACGAGATCATTTACAGGAATGGCTTGAAAATACTCCTACTGCCTTTGGTGAAGACGATGAATTGTTGTTCATCCAAAAGGAATTTGATGGATTTGATGATACACGTGAAAGGCTTGATTTACTTGCAATAGATAAACAAGGGGACTTAGTTATCATTGAAAATAAACTGGACGATAGTGGAAGAGATGTAACTTGGCAGGTTTTAAAATATGCCTCATACTGTTCAAGTTTGTCAAAACAGCAAATAAGGGATATTTATCAATCTTACCTTGATAAAAAAGGAAACTCTGAAAATGCAGAAAGCAATATTTCAGATTTTTTAGATGCAGAAGATTTTAAGGAAATCCAATTAAACAAAACCCAAAGAATCATTTTAGTATCCGGCAATTATAGAAAGGAGGTAACTTCTACCGTCCTGTGGCTGTTACAGAAATACAATCTTAAAATTCAGTGTTTTAAAGCAACTCCATTTTCTTTTGATGAACAAATATTTCTCAATATTGAACAAATTATACCTGTTCATGAGGTGGAAGAATACACCATAAAAATGGCAGAAAAAGCCCAAGAAGAACAAAGCACTCAAGAGGAACAAGTGATAAGGCATAAAATAAGGATTGAGTTTTGGAAATTATTGCTGCCAAAGTTGAATACGAAAACCAGTCTTTTTGCAAATGTCAGTCCTTCAAAAGATAATTGGATTACAGCCGGTTCTGGCGTTAGTGGTGTAGGATTTGTTTTCTCTATAGCGAAAAACTATGCCAGAACTGAAGTTTATATGTCAAGAAGTAATACCGAAGAGAATAAATTTGTTTTTGACAAACTGCTTAGACGCAAAGATGAGATTGAAGCGCAAACAGGTGCTCTGGAGTGGGAGCGATTGGAAAATAAAAAAGCATGTAGAATAAAACAGGAGCTACGCAATGTCAGTCTATATGAAAAAGATGATTGGGATAAAATGGTCGATTTCCTGATAGCAAGCATGGTTAAGATGGAAGTCGCATTTAAGAAGCCTCTACAAGCTATTAATAGGGAATTAAAAGCAGAGTTTAAAGAATAATGAAAAATCCAGAAATAGTTTGCATACTCCGTCAAATCAGTCAAAACACTAATGTAAAGCTGCCAGAATCTATTGATTTTGAAGTATCAGATGGCATCCTCAGAATTAACCTTTCAGATAAAGGAGTCTGTGCGAATATGCAATCGAATGAATCAGCTTTTGAAGGTTGGGCTCTTTGTTTAAAGGCGTGGCTTCCCGATTTGATTGAAAAGGTCTTAATTTGTTGGAATCCGACTACTCACAAATCGAATTTACTACATTATGAGAGATTTAAATATCGTATATGGAAATTTATTCAAACCTATGATTGGGCTGAAAACGGTTCTTTGTTTAATATGGATTATTACGGGGAGAATCTCAAAAATTGGGTTATAAATTTTCCATGTGATGAAGCTGACAAAGAAGCGCAAGGTGATGAGGCTATTCTTGAAAGAGATTATATAGCTAATCAGAAAGGAAACTATGATATAATTGATCAACAACTCCCCGTAGGCGTGTTTAACAATGTCGTGTCAAAAGCCAGTTGCGTAATGCCACGTGGTAAAAGCCAGATCGACATATGGGCTTTACGTTGCGATACTTTGCATATTTTTGAATTGAAGAAATCCAATAATATAATGGTAGGCATTATATCCGAATTGATGTATTATGTGAACATTATGAACGATATTAAGAATCAGAGAATTAAGTATCCTCCAAATGCGAAAGAATGCGAATATAGAAATTTTGATATTTTATATAATTCTTTGAATTCAAATAAAATACATTTTATTAAAGGTCATTTTCTTGCAGAAAGACTTCACCCGTTAATATCCCCCGCTGTCATAACTCTCCTTAATGATAGCCATATCCAAAAAATGGAGAATATAGAATATTCTTACATTGTATTATGAAGATAACTATCCATAGAGGCATAGACCAAATTGGGGGCTGCATAACGGAAATAGCAACCGACAATTCCCGGATATTAATTGATCTGGGGCAAAACTTGCCGGATGGAGAGGGAATTGTGGATGACGATTTAGCGAACCGAGAAGCAATAGGGAAAATCACACAAGGCATTGATGCGATTTTCTATACACATTATCACGGCGATCATTTAGGTTTATTCCATTATGTACCGGATAACGTTCCACAATATATAGGTAAAGTTGCCAAACAGGTTACACTCTGCAAACATCGGCAATTATCATATATCAAAGGTCGGAAGAAATTATCGCAAGAAGAGATCTCCAAACTTGAGAAAATGAGCGTTCTCATTCCTGAACAGACTATAAATGTAAGAAATATAAAAGTTACCCCTTATTTTGTAAGTCATTCCGCTTATGATGCCTATATGTTTCTAATTGAAGTAGATGATAAAAAAGTATTACATATAGGCGATTTCAGAGGACATGGATATTTGAGTAAAGGTTTATTGCCAACCATAAAGAAACTTATCTTACCAAGAGGTAAAGTTGACTTTTTAATTACCGAGGGAACTATGCTTTCAAGGCTTGGCGAAAGGGTAATGAGTGAAAATGAGCTACAACGAGAAGCCTCTCAAATAATGGCACGATACAGGAACGTATTTGTAATGTGTTCTTCTACGGATATGGAGCGGCTGGCATCGTTCTATGCTGCGAATAAAAATTTAAGAAACAGACCTCTTATATGCGACCGTTTCCAAAAAAATATATTAGAGATATTTACTCAATCGGCAGGTAATCATACTTCGTTATTCCGCTTCGATAAGGTCTATGACTTCAATTCAAAGAATACAAAACTAATTCATTGGATGGAGGATAAGGGATTTTGTATGTTTGTTCGGGCAACCGATAAGTTTAAAGATTATTATCAAACACTTGTATCCCGGTTAGAACCTAAGGATACGGTGCTGATATACTCTATGTGGAAAGAATATATAAATGATAACGGGAAACACGCTATACAGCGATATATAGAGTTCGTTTCTATGTTTCCGAACATGGAGAAATTACATACAAGCGGACACGCCTCTCCGGAATTTCTTGCAGAAGTGTGTAATCTTGTCAATCCAACTCTCGGAATTATTCCTATTCATAGCGAAAATTCTGCGAGCTATTCAAAATTACCGATTGAAGAACATTTGCAGCAGAGAATTCTCACCTCTTCAAAAACTATAAATAAGGTAGAGATAAAAATCAATCAAAATATTTAATCTATGGGTAATAGTTGGAATATCCTTTATTATCTGAGCACAAAGGTATTGTGTACTCGCGTATGAATTTGGAGAAGAAGGAAAGTATTGGTTTCATATGGTAAGTTCAAGATATGAGAGATATGATCCTACCGATTGTGATATTCAATACAACCAATGTTTGAAATACAAAAAAGAAGAGGGAGGTGTAAGAATTGCAACTTTCTTTTACTATTGCAAGATGTATGGAGTAAAGTAATAAAACAAATAATAATCAGACTGCGTAAAACTCAGTTTTCAGAGAGTATAAAAATAATACCTACTGTGGCGATTGAGTTTTTAACAGATTCTCAAACAAACAACAAATTTCGTATGAAAACACAGGAAAACAAGCTGTACAGCTACAAAATGGCGCGTGATACTCGCTTTGCACCTAATACTCTATTTGGTGTGTTGACACTGGCTACATGCAAGCCCTCATTGCGTCGCAATACCCAGGTTGGTAATTGGATTGCCGGTTGGACTTCAAAAAGTATAGTCCATAATCCAACCGAAGTCGGAGAAGAGAAACTTATTTATTTGGCACGGATAACAAAAAAGTTGACCTTCGCTGAATACTGGGTTGAATATCCGCAGAAAAGACCTGTTTATACTGACGATACAAGCATTTTAGAACGCTATGGTGATAACATTTATCAACCCGGCGAGGCTGGAAACTTTATGCTGATTAAAAACATTAATCATGATGAAAGTAAGATGGAAAAAGACCTGAAAGGAAAATATGTACTTGTCTGTGAGGAGTTTTATTATTTCAGCTGTCTGAAACCACTGATCATCCCGATTGGACTACGTCCCAGACTTCCTAAAGCTCAGACCAGCTATGGAGTCGTTATGGAAGATGCTTCCGGGTTTATTAATTATGTGAAACAACGCGCTGATTTATGTGATAAAACTGATGCAAAATGAAAGTTATTTTAAGTAGAAAAGGGTTTGATTCACAATATGGACAAATATCGAGCCCAATCCTTCCGGATAGCACATTGCTCTCCTTACCTATACCCTCTAAGGTGGATGTGGAGACTAAATTTATTGATTTATCCCATAATGACAAGTCTTATTATGAGATTATCAAAGAGTTAAATCCAAATTAAAAATCAAAGAAAACTATTGTTGTCACTTAGACCCCGATATAAGGAAAACGGTAAAATACCGGGGCACGGAATGGGAACCCGCATTTGGGCAAGAAAGCGCGGCGTTGACCCATTTGAAAAATCAAGGAGTTGGCATAGGGGATCTGTTTTTGTTCTTTGGTTGGTTCAGACAAACTGAATATGTGGACGGACAATTGTCTTATAAAAAAGATGCTCCGGATTTGCATGTTATATATGGTTATTTTCAAGTAGGCAAAATTCTGGATAATCCCGATGATGTTCCGCAATGGTTAGGGGAACATCCACATGTCAAGCCAGAGAGATGGGAACGTCCAAACATCATATATCTTTCGTCGCCGAAATTGGGTTTGTATCCGGGGAAACTTCCGGGTACTGACTGTCTGCGGTTCTCAGATAAGTTAGTGCTTACAAAAGAGGGGTGCAAGAGAAGTGTTTGGAACTTACCCCGAGTTCTTTCGGCAAATTCAAATCAGTTACAACCTCAATTCATGGAGAGATGATTGTTTTGTTTCTGCCACTAAAGGGCAGGAGTTTGCTTTTGAAGCCAATGATGTTGTCTGTAAATGGGTTAAAGAGATGATATAAAAACCTAATTATAAGTCATGTATAATTAGGTTAAAAGATACGTAAAACAAAGGCGAAACTAAATTTGTAAGATTAAAAATAAAGTGCTACTTTTGCATTCACTTTTTCGGGATGTAGCTCAGTCCGGTTTAGAGTACTCGTCTGGGGGGCGAGTGGTCGCTGGTTCGAATCCAGTCATCCCGACAAAAAAGTCTGAAATCTGCCACGGAAAAGCATTTGCGACTGGTCGCAGTAAAGTGCCGGGACAGATACGGGACACACACGATAATTCTTTTTTTACGCTTCCGGAATGCTGAATTTTAGAGGCGTAAAAAAAAATGTCGAATTTTCAACAACCCCGAAACTCCCTATTACCGATATTATCGTACACTCCGCCTAAACTTTATACTGGAAAAGAGTGGTACATCGGTTTTTATGCGTTCGACCCGGCACACTGGAAGTTCATTGTCTTTATGGCATATTGCCGCATGGGTTACCAGTCACCGTTAAAGAACATACCTTTCCATTTGGAGCAATCATCCATATTGGACTTATTGGAGTGGAAAGATAAAATATATGACCAAAAAATATCCGATATGCTTTTTGAGCTGGGGCGGATGCAGAGTTCCATCCACGAATTCATGAAACCAGAGGATAAAAAGCGGCGTATCGTTTTAATGGATGCCACCGGTGTGGTTTTGCAATCGGATAACATTCCATTGGCCCGGAAAGGATACAATTCCAATATGGATTTTCAACTGCAATCCGTACTGCTCTACCTCTACGATGCCCTTACGCTCGAACCCGTTTATTACCGGATGCTTGCGGGCAATATACGGGAAGTGTCCGCCATGCGGAACACCATCGTGACAAGCGGGATGGAGGACTGCGTGTATATTGCCGATAAGGGATTTTTCTCCCGGGCCAATGTGACGGAGCTCGAAAGGATGTCCATGCAGTATATCATCCCCTTGCGGCGGGACAACAAGCTGATCCCTTACGAAGCGATCAAAGAGATGGAGCAGGGCGATAATAATTACTTCAATTTCTCAGAGCGGTTCATTTTCTATGCCGACACAAGGAAGATGGAGAAAAGGAAGATTGAACTGTTTTTGGACGGCAAACTCAAAGAGCAGGAAAAAACAGACTATTTATCAAGGATACAATCGTTGCCGGAAAGCTTTACCAAACCGAAATTCAACGAGAAAGTTCAAACGATAGGAACCCTGGCCATCATGCACAACACGGCGCTACCCCCCCCCGGGACATATACGTTGAATACAAGAACAGGGGTGAGACAGAGCAGTTTTTCGACCACTTCAAAAAACACCATCGATGCTGCCTGCTCCCATATGCAGAGGCAGGAATCGCTTAACGGCCGGATGTTTATCAACCATGTCGGCATGCTGATGATATACAGGCTGTTCGGGGTATTAAAAACAACACCCTTGAACAGGACACAAAAACTGATCCACCGGTATTCGATTAACGATGCGATAGAGCACCTGAAAACCATCAGGAAAATAAAATTCACACCCGATGAGTCCGTTATTTCAGAAATCAATAAATCCACAAAGACACTACTCAAGCAAATGAGAATATCGATTACCTAAAAAATTAGGGTTCGGGTTTAATAAGTTTCATCGCACTTCTTTTTTGCACAAAAAAAGCCCGATTATACGGGCAGGCAAAGGACAAAAAAAGTCCCCGGAAATCCGGGGACCAATCGTTGATTAGAAAAACAAATGCTCTGATGACGTTACATTGTAAGGGTTGACGCTTTCAACTCATCCGCCATTTTGCTGAAAGCCTCTTTTACTTTCATAAATTGCTTTTGCGACATGTTTTTTGAACCTGCAGCATAATGCCGGAAGTTAGACGGACTCATTCCCATATATTTTGCTGTCTTTGTAACATTCAGGAAATCGAAATGGTTGAAGAAACTGGGGAAATCATACACCCAATCCACTTCCAGTTCGGGAAACGATTCTTCCGGATATTCTACCTTCATTTCATCGTAAAAAGCAAAACAGTCTTTTTTTGCTTCATCAACGGTAGAACCGGCGCCACCCAGATCAAAATGTTCGAAGGGATAGTCGCAAGTACAAATATACCCTTCAGCTCCATTTTTAGTAATCGTGATAGTAACTTTTAATTTTTTCATACCTATTTAAATTATGTTATTGTATGAATGTTGATTAAGAATAGGAGGATTAACCCCTCCTGTTCTTTCTGGCTTTGTTGATCATCGATTTGGCTAATCTCTCATCAATATCTGCGTGTCGTGGAAATGGGAATTTTCTTCCGTTTTCGTAACCCCAGATCTCGTGATCACCGCCTTGCCGATAAAAACTGCAACCCAAAGCTCTCAGCTTTTGTGCCAAAAGTAAACGTTTCATAGATCGCTTTGTTTTAATTAATCAACGCCACAAATATACGCATATCCGCGTATAAATTCAAATGAATTCGTGATTTTTTTCAATTAAAATACAGATTTTTCTGAAAAAAGAGCTGCGATATCGCATCGAAGCCCTTTTTCAAAAAAAATGTAATGCCTTTGAACAGGTAATTATTCGTCAGGTAGCAGAATGGTAAATAGTTCACGCAGCCAGTCATACGCCGCTTGTTTCTCTTCTTTCGTAGATGCCGGGTTCATGACAACATCATCTATGCACTCATATTCTTCCCCTAACTCCATGAATTGAAACAGGAGCTCAACATTTACCAATTTATCGGTACTTTTTTATTTTAAATCTGCAAAATTTATTTCATCGAAAACATTTTCTGCACGCATAACTTTGTCTGTTAGATTTTTATTTGTTAATTTGCATTTTTAAAACCAATAAAATAGAGTAAATGACCTTCACAGCACAACAAATTGCCGATTTTCTTAAGGGAGAGATTGTAGGAAACCCGGCCGTAGAAGTCGATAATTTTGCAAAGATAGAAGAGGGAAAACCACGAACCATTGCTTTTCTTTCTAACCCAAAATATACCCACTATATTTACGAAACCAAAGCCGATATTGTTTTGGTGAACCATGATTTTATACCGGAAAAGGCTATTTCCGCCACATTGATTAAAGTTCCGGATGCCTATGCGGCACTAGCGTCCCTACTGGATATGGTGAATAGCATAACTCCTCCGAAAACAGGAATTGAAGAAATGTCGTTCGTTTCACCTACTGCAACACTGGGCGATAATGTTTACGTAGGAGCGTTTGCGTATATCGGAGAAAAAGTACAGGTGGGAAACAACGTAAAAATCCATCCGCAAACGTATATAGGAGAACATGTAAAGATCGGAAACAATGTTATCCTTTATGCCGGGGTAAAAATCTATCACGGTTGTGAAATCGGCGATAACTGCATTTTACATTCAGGAGCCGTTATTGGCGCAGACGGCTTCGGATTCAGCAAACAAGAAGGGACCTACCACAAAATCCAACAAATGGGCAATGTGGTGTTGGAGAACGATGTGGAAGTTGGCGCCAACACCACTATAGATCGTGCTGTCATGGGATCGACCATCATTCGCCGGGGAGTAAAACTCGATAATCTGATCCAGGTCGCACACAATTGCGAGATTGGGGAGAATACGGTTATGGCGGCTCAGGTAGGAATTGCAGGATCGGCAAAAATAGGCGAAAGTTGTGTGTTTGGCGGACAGGTTGGAATTGGCGGTCACATCACCATTGGCAGCAGAACGCAAATCGGCGCGCAATCCGGGATTATCAGCAATACGCCCGAAGATTCGGAATTGATGGGGTCTCCGGCTTATCCCATTAAAAATTATTTCAAATCGAGCATCATTATCCCAAAGCTACCCGATTTATATCGTCAAATAAACGCTTTAGAAAGAGAGATCAACGAATTAAAGAAACAACTTTCCCAAGGATAAGCTCCTCATTTTACTAAAAAAACCTAACGAGAGCGCCAAATCCATACTTTTCGAGGCAAAGTTGTATCTTTGCGGAATTATTGTGCAATTACAGTTAAATTTATTAAAATTATAAGGTGAAACAAAAAACATTAAATACCAGTTTTACGCTAAAAGGTCAGGGGCTTCATACAGGCCACAAAATAGAAATAACCTTTAATCCGGCGCCGGCTGATTTCGGATACCGGATCAAACGTATAGATTTAGAAGATCAACCTGTTATTGAAGCGGTAGCCGAAAATGTGGTCAATACCCAACGAGGCACAGTCCTGGGTGTAGGCAATGTCACCGTAAGCACCGTTGAACATGCGCTTTCCGCACTTTATGCGCTCGGGATAGATAACTGTCTTATGGAAGTGAACGCACCGGAATTTCCTATTCTTGACGGAAGTGCGATAGAGTATGTTCAAGCGATTGAAAATGCAGGTATTGTTGAACAGGAAAAAGACAAAGATTTTTTTGTAGTACGAAAAAAGATAGAAGTGTCCGACCCCGAAACCGGTTCGAAAATCACACTGCTCCCGGATAACAATTTTGGAATCAATTCAAACATAGAATTCGAATCACAATATATACCCAATCAATATGCCAGCTTGGAATCACTGGACGATTATGCTACAGAAATCGCGCCTGCCCGTACTTTTGTTTTCGTCCGCGAAATTCAAAAACTGCGCCAGGCAGGATTGATTAAAGGCGGAAACCTGGATAATGCCATCGTTATTTACGAGCGAAAACTTCCTCAAAACGAGTTAGATGAGATAGCCGATGCACTAAACGTCCCGCGCATGGATGCTAATCAACTGGGTTATTTGAACCGTCGCAAACTGGCGTTTCCCAACGAGCCCGCCCGCCATAAGCTGCTCGATATCATCGGAGATATGTCGCTGATAGGTAAACCCATAAAAGGACGACTTATCGCTACACGCCCGGGACATAAAATAAACAATCAACTGGCAAGGCTTATCCGCCGGGAGATAAAAAATAAAAATAAAGCTCCATTTTACGACCCCAATCTCGACCCCATTATGGATATTAACCGCATAAAACAATTGCTGCCGCACCGCTATCCTTTCCTGATGGTGGACAAAGTGATTGAAAAAACCGAAAGCTGCATCGTTGGCGTGAAGAACATCACCAACGATGAGCCCTATTTCGTCGGCCATTTTCCCGACGAGCCGGTTATGCCCGGAGTTCTGCAAGTAGAAGCCATGGCGCAAACAGGAGGTTTACTGGTGCTTTCCGGACTTGACGAACCTGAAAGATACTCGACTTATTTTCTGAAAATCGACAATGTGAAATTCCGCAGTAAGGTCGTTCCCGGCGATACCATTCTTTTTAAAGTTGAACTTACGTCGGAAATCCGCAGGGGAATCGCTACTATGCGCGGACTCGCTTTCATGGGTAATAAAATAGTTTCGGAAGCCGATTTTACGGCTCAAATAATTAAAAACAAATAATGCTCAACAAGTTATGAGTAATATATCTCCATTGGCATTTGTCCATCCCGAAGCCAAAATAGGCAAAGACGTCACGATTGAGCCATTCGCATACATCGATAGAAACGTTGAGATTGGTGATGGAACGGTTGTTATGCCATATGCATCCATTCTTTATGGCGCCCGCATTGGAAAAGAATGCACTATTTTTCCACATGCCACCATTTCCGCTATCCCGCAGGACCTGAAATTCAGAGGTGAAGAATCATTAGCCATAATAGGCGACAGGACTTCCGTCCGTGAGTGTGTAACCGTGAACCGCGGCACGGCGTCGCGGGGAGAAACAGTTATCGGAAGCGACTGTCTGTTGATGGCATACAGTCACGTGGCACACGATTGCGTGTTGAAAGATTTCGTAATTTTAGGAAACGCCACGCAACTTGCCGGTGAAGTGGAAATATACGATTACGCTATTCTCAGCGGCGGAACTCTTGTGCATCAATTTTCGCGAATCGGTGCGCACACGATGACACAAGGAGGATCCAAGGTCCCGAAAGATATTCCTCCTTACGCTATGGTAGGCCGGGAACCCCTTACCTATGTCGGTTTGAATTTTGTAGGATTACGGCGCAGGGGATTTTCAAGCGAAGTGATAAATTCCATACAGGATGTTTACAGGTATCTGTATTTGGCCGGATACAACACTACGCAGGCGCTGGAAAAAATTGAAATCGAATTGCCTGAAACAAAAGAGCGAAATCATATTATTGATTTTGTTAAAAGTTCTTCCCGCGGAATTATTCGCGGAAACATGGAAGGATAAAGATCGATGAACAACGTTGTTTTTCCGGCAGAATGGCATCCGCAGAGCGGTATATTGATTACTTGGCCTCATGCAGATACCGATTGGTTTGATACTTTGGAGGAAGTTACGGAATGTTACGTGGCATTTTCGAAAGAAATTATGAAACGGGAAAAATTGTTAGTCGTATGCCCGGAAGAAGACGAGGTCGTCAAATATTTCACTCCCGAAGAGCGTAAAAACCTCATTACTTCCGAACTGAAAAGCAACGATACCTGGTCACGCGATCACGGCGCCATTTCGGTTTTTGTTAAAGGAAGGCCAACACTTTTCGATTTTGGGTTTAACGGTTGGGGACTCAAGTTTGCCGCCAACCATGACAACCAAATCACACAACATCTTTTCCGGCAGGAAGAGTTCAAACCCGAGGTTCAATATGCGAACAAAAAAAATTTTATCCTGGAAGGCGGATCGATAGAATCGGACGGGAAAGGTACGTTGCTCACTACATCGCAATGCCTGATGGCCCCCAACCGCAATCAACCGATGACACTGGATGAAATTGACGAGTACCTGAGAACAACGTTGGGCGCTTATCGGGTTTTGTGGCTCAATCATGGCTATCTGGCCGGAGACGACACCGACAGTCACGTGGACACGCTTGCCCGGTTTTGCGACGAACATACCATCGCATACGTAAAATGCGACGATGAAACCGACGAACATTTCGACGAGCTCAAACTGATGGAAAATGAACTGAAATCGTTCAAAACTCCCGAAGAAAAGCCGTACCGGTTAATTCCGCTACCCATGGCGGATGCCCTATATCACGACGGCTACAGGCTTCCCGCCACTTATGCCAATTTCCTGATTATCAACGGTGCGGTCTTGATGCCTGCCTATGCATCCGCAAAAGACGAAACGGCAAAGGCACAGCTGCAAAAAGCATTTCCCGGCCGCGAAATAATCGGCATCGATTGTCGCCCATTGATCAAGCAACACGGCTCTCTCCACTGTGTAACGATGCAATTTCCTAAAAATTTTATTTAATCTTCTCTATCAATCTGGCAGCATATGAAAATCGGAATAATACAACAAGCCAATACGGCAAACCGGGAAGACAATATTTCACGGTTGCAATCAAAAATCCGCGACTTGGCATCGAAGGGAGCAGAAGTGGTTGTATTGCAGGAGCTGCACAACGGATTATACTTTTGCCAGACCGAAGAAACCGATATTTTCGACCAGGCAGAAACCATCCCGGGACCCTCCACCGAGTCGTTCGGAAAACTAGCAAACGAACTGGGAGTGGTTATTGTGTTGTCGCTTTTCGAAAAACGGGCTGCCGGGCTGTATCACAATACCGCTGTGGTTATTGAAAAAGACGGCTCAATAATCGGGAAATACCGCAAAATGCACATTCCCGACGATCCGGCATATTACGAGAAATTCTATTTCACGCCCGGTGATTTAGGTTTCAACCCCATAGAGACATCGGTGGGAAAACTCGGTGTGCTGGTGTGCTGGGATCAGTGGTATCCCGAAGCTGCCCGGATGATGGCATTGGCAGGCGCCGAAGTACTCATCTATCCTACCGCCATCGGATATGAATCTTCCGATACCGACAGCGAAAAAAATCGTCAACGCGAAGCGTGGATCACTGTTCAACGCGGGCATGCCGTGGCAAACGGTATTCCGGTAATTGCGGTGAACCGCACAGGTTATGAACCCGACCCATCGGGACAAACCAATGGAATTACGTTCTGGGGAAATAGTTTCATCTGCGGCCCGCAAGGCGAATTCCTGTATCAGGCGCCTGAAGGAGAAGTAATCCAAATTGTTGAAATAGACAAAACCCGTACCGAAAACGTCCGTCGCTGGTGGCCTTTCCTTCGCGATCGCCGCATCGATGAATATGGAGAACTGACAAGAAGATTCAGGGACTGACAAAAGCAAACGGCTCCACGATATTATTCCGCGAGAGCCGTTTTGTTTGATAACCTGAAAACTACGTACCTCAACCTAACTTTTTATCCAGATTACGCTTCAGGGCAGCCAGAAAATCCTGCGTATTCAGGTATTTTCCTTCCACATCATCGCCATAAACCAGCAGTGCCAGGTCTTTGGTCATTTCTCCGCTTTCGACGGTATCCACACACACTTGCTCCAACTTTTGGCAAAAATCGACAAGCGCCGGATTGCCATCGAGTTTTCCACGATGCTCCAAACCACGCGTCCACGCAAAAATGGATGCAATAGGATTGGTGCTGGTCTCCTTGCCTTGCTGATGCTGGCGATAATGGCGCGTAACTGTTCCGTGTGCCGCTTCGGCTTCCACTGTGCGGCCGTCGGGCGTCACCAAAACCGATGACATCATTCCCAGTGAACCGAAACCCTGCGCCACGGTATCCGACTGCACATCGCCGTCGTAATTCTTGCATGCCCACACAAAACCGCCGTTCCACTTCATGGCTGATGCTACCATATCATCTATTAACCGGTGTTCATAGGTAATTCCGGCCTTCTGAAACAATACCTTGAACTCATTTTCATACACTTCCTGGAAAATATCCTTGAAACGTCCGTCGTATGCCTTCAGAATCGTATTTTTAGTGGACATGTAGAGCGGATATTTTTTTGCCAGCGCCATCTGAAACGACGAACGGGCAAATCCGTAAATCGATTCATCGGTATTGAACATAGCCATGGCCACGCCGTCGCCTTCAAAATTATAAACCTCCCACTCCTGCACTTCTCCATTTTCGGCTGTGAAAGTCAGTTTCAGCTTACCTTTTCCTTTGATGACCTTATCGGTGGCACGGTACTGGTCGCCGAACGCATGACGCCCAATAATGATCGGGTGCGTCCATCCCTGGACATATCGCGGGACGTTGGAACAAATGATCGGCTCACGAAAAACCGTTCCGCCAACGATGTTCCGTATGGTTCCGTTGGGCGATTTCCACATATGCTTCAATCCAAACTCTTTAACCCGTGCCTCATCGGGTGTGATGGTAGCACACTTGATGCCCACGTTATACCTCTTGATCGCCTCTGCCGCATCAACTGTAACCTGGTCATTGGTGGCATCCCGGTTCTGAATGCTCAAATCGTAATATTCTATATCCACATCGAGATACGGCAATATCAACTGCTCCTTGATGAACGACCAGATAATGCGTGTCATCTCATCGCCGTCGAGTTCTACGACGGGGTTTTGTACTTTTATCTTTTGCATGTTAGTTTCTTTTCGCCATTGGGATGAAGTCCTGCAACGGACGTACGTTTTTGTATGCCGGGCGGATGAGCCGTTTGCTGGAGAAGTTCAGCTCTTCAATACGGTGCGCTGTCCAGCCCACGATACGCGCCATGGCGAAAATCGGCGTGAACACTTCTGCGGGAAGCCCGATGGCATCATATACAAAACCGGAATAATAATCCACGTTAATGCATGTACGTTCTTTAGCGCCTTGTTTTTTATAATTAAGAAACACTTCCACGCCACGCTCCTCGATCAACTCCATAAATGCGAACTCGTCTCCACGCCCCTTTTCTTTTGCCAACTCACGCGCCATCTCCTTAAGCAAGCCCGCACGCGGGTCGCTAATGGTATAAACAGCGTGGCCGATACCGTAAATAAGTCCTGTTTTGTCATATGCCTCTTTATTCAGTACTTTGGTAAGGTAAGCATCTATCTCGTCAACATCCTTCCAGTTTTTAATGTTTTCTTTCATGTCCGTAAGCATACCGTTTACTTTCACGTTAGCTCCCCCGTGAAGCGGCCCTTTCAACGATCCGATACCGGCTGCAATTGCCGAGTATGTATCGGTTTCTGTAGAACTTGTTACACGCACCGAAAAAGTAGAGTTGTTACCACCACCGTGATCGGCATGCAGGATAAGCGCAAGGTCAAGAATCCTCACATCCAGTTCGGTATATTTTCCGGGGCCTTTCATCATATAAAGAAAATTTTCGGCAACGGAGTAGTTCTCGAACGGATGGCGAACGTGCAATGAACGTCCCTGCTGGTCGTGGCGCAACACTTGATAAGCCAGGGCAATAATGGTCGGGAATTTTGCTATCAGGTTGATAGACTGATGAATCAGGTTGTCGGGGGAAATATCATCGGGATCCTGGTCATACGTATAAAGCTCCAGTACACTACGAGCCAGAATGTTCATAATGTTCTTCCCCTGCAGCGACAAGATGTTTATCGTTGCCTTGTGATTAAGAGGCATGGTCTGCGCCAAAAGCCTTGAGAATGCCTGCAAATTTTCTTTGTTGGGTAATTTTCCCGATAAAAGCAGGTAAGCTGTTTCTTCAAATCCAAGCCGGTTATCTGCCTGAATGCCGTGTACCAGGTCTTCCACATCGATACCCCGGTAAAACAGCTTACCTGGAATAGGCTTCAGGGTCCCGTCTTCCTGGCGTTCATAGCCAACGACATCGCCTACGCGGGTGAGCCCTGCAAGCACGCCGGAGTGATCTTCGTTACGAAGCCCGCGCTTCACACCCATTTTTGTAAAAAGTTCCTTATCGATGTTGCTTGTTACCGCTATTGAGTCTGATAACACTTTAATCAACTGTTTGTTATCCATCATTGTATAGAATTATATTTTTATTACATAGTAGTATTTAGGTACTCACTATTATTGTAACAGCATTTTGTATATTTTTGTTTTAACAAATTACTGCTTACAGCGAATTTATTACTTCCGACGCAAATTCCGAAGTGGATAATGCTTTTCCTTTCTCCATAAATCGGGCCAGGTCGGGAGTAGCGTAACCTTTTTCAAACAAATTCTCCAGCGATTTTGTGACAAGGCTGCCCGCTTCGCTCCAACCTATATATTCCAGCATCATCACACCCGAAAGCAACATTGAACAAGGATTCGCCTTGTTTTTACCGGCAATATCGGGTGCCGTTCCGTGCGTAGCCTCAAAAATGGCATGTCCGGTCACGTAATTGATATTTGCCCCGGGGGCAATACCAATGCCGCCAACCATCGCCGCAAGCTGATCGGAGATATAGTCACCGTTCAGGTTCAGTGTAGCTATCACAGAATATTCTTCGGGTTTGAGCAGTGTGTTTTGCAGGAAAGCATCGGCAATAACGTCTTTAATAAAGACTTTTCCGTTTTCCATTGCTTCGTTGTAAGCTGCAACTGCGGCTTCCAATCCCCGTTCGGCTTTTATTTTGTTGAAAATATTTTCGGTAAAGACCTGATCGCTAAATTCTCTTTCGGCAAGTGCATATCCCCATTTTTTGAAACCGCCTTCGGTAAATTTCATAATGTTCCCTTTGTGGACCAGGGTAACCGACGGCAGCCCGTTGTTTATGGCGTAATCAATGGCTGAGCGGACTAAACGTTCAGTACCTTCCACCGATACGGGTTTTACACCAATGGATGTGGTTTCAGGGAAACGGATTTTGGCAACTCCCATCTCTTCTTTCAGGAATTTCAATACTTTTTCCACTTCGGGAGTTCCGGCATTCCATTCGATTCCGGCGTAAATATCTTCCGTATTTTCCCGGAAAATGGTAACATGAACTTTTTCGGGATGAAGCAACGGAGTGGCCACTCCTTTGAACCAACGCACCGGACGCAAGCAGACGTACAAATCGAGCTCCTGGCGCAACGCCACGTTCAGTGAGCGAATACCTTCGCCAACAGGTGTGGTGAGCGGGCCTTTTATTCCCACCAGATATTTCCGAAAGGCATCTATCGTCTCCTCAGGTAGCCAGGTTCCGAGTTTGTTGTAGGCTTTTTCGCCTGCAAGAACCTCTTTCCATTCAATTTTTCGTTCCCCGTTGTAGGATTTCTCTATCGCTTTATCGATGATTAGCCTCACGGAAGCAGTGATCTCTTTCCCAATCCCGTCACCTTCAATAAAAGGAATAACAGGATTATCGGGAACGACGAGTATCCCCGGGGTTGACGAAAGGGTTATATTCTGTGGATGATTCATTTTGAGTTGGTTGTGGAGGACATGTTCAATGCACTGCCGGCTTTGAACCAGCCAATCTGTTGCTCGTTGTAGGTATGGGCAGCTTCAAATTCATCGGTGGAACCATCGGGATGATGAAGAACAATTTTCAGGTTTTTTCCGGGGGCGAAACCGGTTAATCCTATAACACTTATTTTGTCTCTTTCCTGTACTTTATTGTAATCGTCTTTATTGACAAACGTGAGCGCGAGCATCCCCTGTTTTTTGAGATTTGTCTCGTGGATACGGGCAAACGATTTTACCAAAATTACTTTCACGTTCAGATGGCGGGGTTCCATGGCTGCGTGCTCACGGCTGCTGCCTTCGCCATAATTCTCTTCGGCAACCACGATAGATCCCAAGCCTCCGGCTTTGAATTTCCGGGCCAAAGCGGGAACTTCCATGTATTGCAACGTTACGGGATCGAGTGTTTTATTGGTTTCACCGTTGAACACATTTACAGCGCCGATGAGCATATTGTCGGAAATGTTATCTAAATGTCCGCGGAAACGAAGCCACGGACCGGCCATCGAAATATGATCGGTAGTACATTTCCCTTTCACTTTTATCAAAAGCGGAAGTTCTTCGTAATCCCTGCCGTCCCACGGCTCAAAAGGCTTCAGCTTCTGTAAACGATTGGAGTTCGGATCTATATTTATCTCTATCTTATTGCCGTCTTCCGATGGAGCCTGATAGCCGGCATCTTTCACCGCAAATCCTTTCGGCGGCATCTCAAAGCCAACGGGTTCAGCAAGCTTCACCTGCTCGCCTCCGGCGTTGGTGAGCGTATCCGTAAGCGGGTTAAATGTTAAATCCCCGGCAATGGTGAGCGCTGCCACCAATTCGGGCGAAGTCACAAAGGCATGCGTATTTGGATTTCCATCGTTTCGTTTAGCGAAGTTCCGGTTGAATGAAGTGACGATAGAGTTTGGGCGTTCTGATTTTTCGTCTGTGCGCTTCCACTGGCCGATACACGGGCCACAGGCGTTAGCCATGATTACAGCTCCTGCATCTTCGAATTCCTGTAAAATCCCGTCACGTTCAGCGGTAAACCTAACCTGTTCCGATCCGGGATTAATAATGAATTTAGCGTTCACACTCAACCCGTCTTCTTTGGCTTTTCTTACGATATGAACAGCCCGGGTAAGATCTTCGTACGACGAATTGGTGCATGACCCGATCAATCCCACTTCCATTTGCCGGGGATAGCCGTTCTCTTTCACTACTTTGGCAAACTCAGAGATGGCATAAGCAGCATCGGGAGTAAACGGGCCGTTAATATGTGGTTCTAATTCCGACAGGTTGATTTCGATTACCTGGTCGTAATAGTTGTGAGGGTTGATTGCCGTTTCGGGATCAGCTTGCAGGCAGGAGATAATTTTACGGGCTTCAACAGCCACTTCTTCTCTGCCAGTCCCTTCGAGATAGGCTGCCGATTTTTCGTCGAACGGGAAAATGGATGTGGTTGCTCCCACTTCGGCACCCATGTTACAAATGGTTCCTTTTCCGGTTGCTGAAAGCGTTGACGTTCCTTCGCCAAAATACTCGATAATGGCATTTGTTCCGCCTTTTACGGTAAGAATTCCGACCAGTTTAAGGATTACATCTTTTGGCGATGCCCAGCCCGATAATTTTCCATCCAGCTTCACACCAATAAGTTTAGGCATTTTCAACTCCCAGGGCAATCCGGCCATAACGTCCACGGCATCAGCTCCGCCAACACCGATGGCAATCATTCCCAAACCACCGGCGTTGGGAGTATGCGAGTCGGTGCCCACCATCATTCCTCCCGGAAAAGCATAATTTTCGAGCACAACCTGATGAATAATTCCCGCTCCCGGCTTCCAGAAACCGATTCCATATTTATTGGAAACATCGCGCAGAAAATTAAATACTTCTTCGTTGGTTACTTTTGCAACCTGCAAGTCGTTCGCCGCATTTTTATAGGCCTGAATCAAGTGATCGCAATGTACGGTTGACGGTACAGCAACATTTTTCCGGCCCGAGTTCATCAACTGTAACAATGCCATTTGTGCCGTAGCATCCTGCATCGCTACCCTGTCGGGCGCAAAATCCACATAATCTTCAGCACGTTTATAATTTTTCACCGCTACTCCGGGTGAAAGATGTGCAAACAAAATTTTTTCTGTTAATGTTAACGGGCGGCCTAATTTTTCTCTTGTCCGGGCTACTTTTCCGGGGAGTTGATTATATACTTCACGGATCATGTCAATATCAAAAATCATAGAAATAAAAATAGGTGTAATGTGATTTGTAATGCGATAACTGGCGTTTCAACAATTTAAGATACGAAATGTTCGGAATAGCCGTAAAAATTTTGTACTTTCGCACCATTTATCTAATCATTCATATAAAAAACGGAGACCATGCAACCAAATCAAGAGGAGAAACAACCGGTTAGCTTACCCGAAAACGCTTATTCAGAGCTAAAAGAAGGGGAAGAGTACAAACCGGTATTACCTGCGGACAAGTCAATTAAAGAAATTACACCCTGGTCTGTAGGAATGGGATTACTGATGGCAGTAATTTTTTCAGCAGCGGCAGCCTATTCCGGATTGAAAATCGGACAGGTTTTTGAAGCCGCCATCCCCATTTCCATTATTGCCGTAGGCGCGTCTGCAGCTGCACGTAAAAAGAACGCGCTGGGACAAAACGTCATTATCCAATCCATCGGGGCATCGTCGGGAGTGATCGTTGCCGGAGCCGTTTTTACTATTCCGGGGCTCTATATCCTGCAAGCCAGATACCCTGAGATTCAAGTGGATTTCTGGCAAATTTTCTTTTCATCGCTCCTCGGCGGATTCCTGGGAATACTGTTTCTCATCCCTTTTAGAAAATACTTTGTAAAAGACATGCACGGCAAATTGCCGTTTCCTGAAGCCACAGCAACTACCGAAATCCTGATGACGGGCGAGAAAGGAGGCAATCAGGCGAAGCTACTGGTGACAAGCGGATTAATCGGAGGATTGTTCGACTTCTGCTTTTCGGCATTTCGTTTGTGGAGCGAAGAGATAACCACACGCATCATCCCCGCCGGAGCCATGCTGGCCGAGAAGTTTAAAATGGTACTGAAATTCAACGTCAGCGCGCTTATTTTCAGCTTCGGCTACCTGGTAGGATTACGCTACGCACTCATTATAACGGTTGGCTCTTTGCTTTCGTGGCTTGTGTTTATCCCGCTGGTAAACGAAATCGGGGCACTGGCCACTGCAGGTGGCGGAATCAACCCGTTTGCGGCAATGTCAGCCGAAGAGATTTTCGCTGCCTACGTACGCCCGATAGGTATTGGCGCCATTGCCATGGCAGGTATTATTGGAATCATCAAATCATCGGGAGTTATCGGGAACGCTTTTAAACTGGCGGTCGGCAGCAAGAAAGGAAAATTGCACGCTGCGGAACTCAAGGAAGAACGCACGCAACGCGACCTGAAAATGTCGTTTGTCATGTTATTCCTGTTCCTGACACTTATTGCCGTCTTCATATTCCTGCTCATCGGCGTTAAGGTCACTCTTGTTCAAGCTGTTGTGGCACTACTCACCATAACTGTCATTTCGTTCCTGTTCACTACGGTGGCAGCCAATGCCATCGCCATTGTAGGGAGCAATCCCGTTTCGGGAATGACACTGATGACGTTGATCCTTTCATCGGTAATCCTTGTTGCCGTAGGCCTGAAAGGCTGGCAGGGAATGGTCAGCGGATTGATCATCGGAGGTGTTGTATGTACCGCACTTTCGATGGCGGGCGGTTTTATAACCGACCTGAAAATCGGTTACTGGATCGGGACAACTCCCGCCAAACAGGAATCGTTTAAGTTTTTGGGAACACTTGTTTCTGCCGCCACCGTTGGAGCTGTTATCTTTATCCTGAACGAAGCGTACGGATTTGTCCCTACAGAAACGCACACAAACCCCATGGTTGCACCGCAGGCCAATGCGATGGCGGCCATTATTGAACCATTAATGTCCGGTACGGGCGTCAGCTGGATGTTGCTGGGAATTGGTGCGGTTATTTCCATTCTCATCAACTGGCTAAATGTTTCGCCTTTGGCATTTGCGCTCGGAATGTTTATCCCGCTGCCGTTGAATACGCCACTTGTAGTGGGTGGATTGCTCAACCACTGGATCAACACACGCTCAAAAGATCAGTCGCTCAACAATGCTCGCCATCAACGGGCGATACTTATTGCATCTGGTTTCATAGCCGGAGCAGCCCTGTTTGGAGTTATCGGCGCACTGGTGATTTTCATTACCGGCAATGGCGATGCGCTCAATTTGCGTGTTTGGGAAGATCCGCACGGCACAGGAGCACAGGTGACCGCGTTAATCGCTTTTCTCGGATTGATCTCGTATTTTGTCTGGGAAGCCATGCGAAACCCCAATAAACAGAAATAAAAAACTGAACTTTCGCAAGCTATAGGATTGCGACTAAATCGTTCACTGAAGTTAGACTATTGCCCGGGATATTTCTACGAAGATTCGCTCATTCAGTGATTTACGCAAAACCGATTGAACGGAACCGGATGCGCGGATTGGTGTGGCAGGATGGCCCGCATTCACACACACTTGCTTGACAATGAAGTAAACTTCGAAAGTGACAGGGTGATTTCGGTTTTTATCCGGTTAATCCCGTAAGCGGCGAGTTTGTGCGGGGCGCCCCGTAAATTCCGTCGGACAGTATCCATGTAGGTAACGGCAAACGATTTACGATGGAAGCCAAAAACCTGTCGAAAGAGAACCTCTACGTCGAAAAAGTGGAACTCAACGAACAACCCTACGACAAGAAAACAATAACATACAAAGATACAATGAACGGAAGTTCCCTGGTGTTTTACATGACTGATGTGGTGAAGAAGTAATCCAAAAGGAGTCGGGTATCAAAACGAAACATTGATGTGGATAACCAAAGGAAATGAACATATTAAAATATGCGGTGTTTAAAAATCACGATGTATTTTAAAATCAACTGTTTCAAAAATAGATTATGGAAAAAAGAATAGATATTCAACGCATTGAACCAAAAGCATACGAAGCAATGCTCGGCCTGGAAAAATATTTATCCACTTCCACGTTGGACAAAAAACTTATTGAATTAATAAAAACAAGAGCTTCGCAAATAAATGGATGTGCATATTGCATAGAAATGCACGCAAACGACGCCTTGAAATACGGCGAAACCCAACGCAGAATTTTTGCCGTAAGTGCATGGTGGGAGTCGCCTCTATTTGATGAAAAGGAGAAAATCGCCTTAAAAATGGCGGAAGAGATCACCCTGATCGCAAAGGAGGGATTATCTTCCGAAACGTATCGAAAGGCAAAAGAGAACTTCAGCGACAATGAGATCGCACAAATCATTATGGTAACGGTGACCATAAATTCATGGAACAGGATTGCGGTGTCAACCCACCAGGTCCATGAGGATTAATTAATCAACAACATTCTTCCATTTCACAATCCTCATCGGGTGCTTCAAACTCGATGGTGGAATGTTGTATATCCAACGAGAGCAATTTCTCCCGGAGCTCTGTTTTCAGGCTGTGTAGCTTTGCCATCGGCAACGGTGCAGAGAGCACCACGTGGATGGTCAGCACATTGTATTCACCGTCTACCGACCAAATGTGCAGATCGTGAACGCTATGCACGTTCTCTATTGCCATAACGGTTTTTTCAACCTCATCAATATTGATCAAATCGGGGCTGCCTTGCAGGATAATACGCAGACTCCGACGGATATTCCGATAAACGTTGAAAAGAATAAACGCCGAAATGCCAATGGACAGCAGCGGGTCGATAAATGGAGCATCTACGAAATACATGATTCCCGCGCCAACAAGAACGGAAAGCCACCCCAGCACATCTTCCAGCAAATGCAGCGAAACTACTTTTTCATTCAACGAATGTCCTCTTCGTAATCGTAACATTGCGGCACCGTTCACAACAACACCCAAAACGGCAAGCAGGAGCATCCCTTTTACATCGGGTTGTTGCGGATTGAACAGGCGGGGAATGGCATTCATCAAAATCAACACGCTACCCACTACCAATATCACCGAATTGATGATGGCGCCCATCAGGGAAAAACGCTTGTAACCGTAGGTGTAGTTCTTTGTACGCGGACGCTTGGCAATTTTCTGGAAGTACCACGATAAGCCAAGCGAAAAACTGTCGCCCAAATCGTGTACCGCATCAGATAAAATAGCAACACTATTTGTCAGCATACCACCCACTATTTCAATTATCGTAAAAAAGAAATTAAGAAAAAACGCCATCTGAATATTCTCGACGTCCTGATTATGATGAGTATGATTGTGGTCGTGCATCGGTTTATTTTATTGAATAAGTCATTTGATATAACATAATGATAAAATTATTGTTCAAAAAACACAATTATCAATAATAAATCATACATTTGCATCGGTTTAAATCCGCATAAATGAACAATTGTCTATAAACCCAACTAAAATGAAAAGCCGCAATTATATCATTTTATTCGTCGCAACAACGCTAATGGCCAGCTGCAACTCATCGAAAAAAGAAACTGTTATGTTAAAACAATCCGATTTTCCCGCACCACCTGTAGCGGAAGTAATTCCCGACACGTTTACCAATTTCGGGCAAACGCGTATCGATAACTATTATTGGCTGAAAGACAAAAACAATCCGAAAGTAATCGATTACCTGAAAGCGGAAAATGCTTATACCGATACGGTCATGGCATCGACAAAAGCGTTGCAACAAACCATTTACGACGAAATTATCGGCCGCATGAAAGAAGACGATGAAAGCTATCCATCGTTTTCCGACGGTTATTACTACTACAGCCGTACCGAAAAGGGTAAGCAATACCGCACCTACTGCCGCCGCAAAGGCACAATGGATGCCCCCGAAGAAATTATTTTCGATGTCAATAAGATGGCAGAAGGGAAGCCGGCATATATTTTCCATGGGTATTCCGTCAGTCCCGACAACAGCAAAGCAGCTTACCTTTACAACGAAACCGGTTCATTCGCAGAGTTCACTCTGAAAGTAAAAGACCTCGCCTCGGGCCGGGATATTGGATTTACCGTAAACGGCGCTACTTCCATGGCCTGGGCGAACGACAACAAGACCCTCTTTTACGGCATTATCGACAATACGTTGCGCTCCTACCGCATTTTGCGTCAGATGCTGGATGCTCCCAAAGCCGACCTGGTTTACGAGGAAACAGACACACGATTCTCCACCTACGTTTCGGGGAGCAAAACAAAACAATACATTTTTATTGAATCAACAAGTTCCACCACTGCGGATGAACGATATATTTCGGCAGACAAACCGCTTGACGCGTTCCACGTGTTCCTGCCCCGCATCCAGGATGTGGAATATTCCGTTTATCCGCACAAGGAGAAGTTTTTTGTCCGGTACAAAGACAAAGAAAACCTGAACGGCAAAATCTATGAAGCGCCGTTGACAGGGCATGAAGACCGCAACACCTGGAAAGAGTTCCTGGCACACGACAAAGATGTCCGAATCGAAGGAATTGATGTTTTGAAAGATTATGTAACGCTCGAATTGCGTAAAAACGGCTTGAGCGAGATTATCGCAAAACCGGTCTCAGGCGGAGAAGATAAGGCCATAACTTTCCCCGAACCGGTTTACTCGGCAGGGTTAAGCGGAAACCCGGAATATGATGCCACCACTTTCCGTTATACCTATACTTCACTCAATCGCCCGACCACACTGTACGAATACAATATTGCCAACGGCGAGACTGCAAAACTCAAAGAACAGGAGATCCCGTCGGGTTTCAATCCCGGCGACTATGTAGTTGAACGTCTTTGGGCAACGGCGCCCGATGGAGTGAAAGTGCCTATGGCCATCGTGTATAAGAAAGGATTGAAAAAAGACGGAACCCACCCTACGCTGATTTATTCCTACGGAAGTTACGGAATCAGTTCCGATGTCTATTTCAGTGCGAGCATGTTTAGCCTTATTGATCGCGGCTTCGTGTATGCTCTTGCTCAAATCCGTGGCGGAAGCGATCTCGGTGAGCAATGGTACGAAGACGGCAAACTGCTCCATAAGAAAAATACGTTTACCGATTTTATCGCGTGCAGCGAACTGCTGATCAACGAAAAATATACATCAGCAAACAGACTCGCAGCCATGGGCGGCAGTGCCGGCGGTTTGTTGATGGGCGCCGTAACCAATATGCGTCCCGATTTATACCAAACCATCGTGGCACAAGTACCGTTTATAGACGTCATCAATACCATGCTCGACGACACACTCCCGCTCACCACGGGCGAATACGAGGAGTGGGGGAATCCAAACGAAGAGGAGTATTACAACTATATGCTCTCCTACTCGCCTTACGACAACATTACAGCACAAAATTATCCCAATATTCTCGTCACAGGCGGCATTAACGACTCGCAAGTACTGTTTCACGAACCTGCAAAATATGTAGCCAAACTCCGTTCACTCAAAACCGATGATAACATCGTGCTGCTGCACATGAATATGGACTCGGGACACGGCGGTGCAACAGGGCGTTATGACGGAATTAAAGATACCGCTTTCGAGTTCGCTTTTATTTTGAACAGGGTCGGGATTGAGAAGTAGGGAAACGAACCAAATCTACCTCTAAACTGTTTATAATTCATGATAAAAATAAAACGCATATACGAATCCTCAGGGGATGGCGACGGCTACCGTATTTTAGTCGATCGCCTCTGGCCACGCGGCATATCGAAGGGAAGTGCGCATATCGATGTATGGATGAAAGAAGTTGCCCCGTCTGCCGATTTACGGAAATGGTTTAACCACGAGACAGAAAAGTGGGAAGAGTTTACCCGGCTTTACACCCGGGAACTTACCGAAAACAAGCCAATGCTTCTCGATATAAAGAAGCTGGAGAAGGAACACAAAACGGTAACGCTTCTTTACGGAGCCAAAGACACGGAGCACAATCAGGCACAAGTGTTACTAAAGGTATTGGAGAAAATATAAAATCAACTTCACGCCCCGTTAAGCAGGTGTTGCAACAAAATTTTCACCCCTATCGCAATCAGGATGATGCCGCCCGGCATTTCGATATTGAAGCGTAATCTCCGGCCAAACCGTACTCCGATAAACATTCCCGGAAAGCAAAGAAAAGGGTAACCAACTCTTACCGACACAAACGGCAAACGAATCCATGGCAAGCCCGATGGCGATAATCGTTATTGAGATAAAATTCACGACTATTTTTCAAAAAACGCACAAAGATAACAGATTTTCAGGGAACAATCCGAGAAATAACAATTCCGTTAAAATTTTTGGGAACCATTGTTAATTATAAATTTTATGTTATGTTTGCCTTCTCTCCTGATTAACAAAAAATTGTCGTATGAAAAATAGAAATTTACTCTTACTACTGGCTTTTGTCCTGATAATGGTTCAGGGAGTTCACTCCTGCAAAAATATGTCCGGGACAACTCAGGCTCGCGACGCCGCTTCAAACTACCGCATGTTTTGTGCCGGATGCCACGGCGACAATTTAGAAAAATTCGCTGCTAAACAATGGATGGAAAAAGAAGGAACCGCATCGGTAGAACATAGCATCAAAAACGGTATTTTAAATATCGGGATGCCCGCTTTTGCGAAAACTTTTTCCGACAAGGAAATAAAAGAGTTGGCTGTTTACGTTAAAAAAGGAATTCCTGCCGATAGAACACTACTCAAACCAGCTGTAACGGCTGAAGGAATTATTAAATCGGAAGAATACAATTTCGTGATCGACACAGTGGTTACCGGATTGGAAGTCCCCTGGGGATTGGCTTTTCTACCCAATGGCGATTTGCTGATTTCGGAAAGAAAGGGGACGTTGCACACTTTCTCCAACGGAAAACTATCCGCACCTATCGAAGGGTTACCACCTATTATGGCTTTAGGGCAGGGCGGATTAATGGACCTGGCTCTTCATCCCGACTACGACAAAAACGGCTGGATCTACATTTCCTATTCGGCTCTTGATACAACAAGCGAAAAAAGAATCGGATCCACCGGAGTAATGCGCGCTCGTTTAATCGGAAATAAATTAATGGATCAGGATATCCTTTTCATCGGGTCACCGCCCACCGACCGCGGACATCACTGGGGATGCAAGCTTGCGTTCGATGGGAAGGGCTATCTGTTTTTCGGAGTAGGTGAACGTGGTCAACATTTCGATTTTCCACAAAAACTCGATAATACAAACGGAAAGATACACCGTATTCATGACGATGGAAGAATTCCGGCCGACAATCCTTTCGTAAACACTCCCGGAGCCATTAAATCCATCTATAGCTACGGCCACCGCAATCCACAGGGAACGATTGTCCACCCCACGACGGGTGATATATGGGAAACCGAACACGGCCCGATGGGCGGCGATGAACTTAACCTGATAAAACCCGGACTAAACTACGGCTGGCCCGTCATTTCCTACGGAATCAACTACGACGGAACTATTCTCACCAAACTGACGGAAAAAGAAGGAATGGAGCAGCCTGTTTTCCAATGGACGCCGTCTATCGCCCCCTGTGGAATGACGGTTGTAACCGGTGACCGGTTTAAAAAATGGGAAAACAACATATTGGTCGGTTCGCTCCGTTTCGATTACGTGGAACGGATGGTTTTGGACGGGCAAAAAGTTGCCCACACCGAAAGATTGGCCGAAGGCATAGGGCGGGTAAGAAATGTGGTAATGAGTCCCGACGGACTGGTTTATATAGGTTTGGAAGAACCGGGAATGATAGTACGGCTTGTGCCGGTGGAATAAACTCATAAATGCCAAAAAGACGAATACTTTTTCTTTTAGGTATGGTTTTCTTACCGCTAGTCATTAATGCGCAAGAGCTGTTGCCCCGGAATAAAGACACAACCTTTCTTCTCCACGAGGTGATTGTAAATGCGTATCAGGTGAATACGCGGTGGCACCACGTTCCCGGCAGCATTTCGATTCTATCGGGAAGAGAGGTGCAGGCAGGCGACGGCAACAATTTTGCATCGGTCCTGCACGCCCTTCCCGGCATTTACATGCACAGCGGGACTTACGCCACAAGCCGTATCGTGATTCGGGGAGTAGGAAGCAGAACGCCCTACAACACCAACCGCATCAAGGCGTACCTGAATGATATTCCCATCACTTCATCCGATGGAATTTCTTCACCCGAAGATATCGACCTGCCCGGAATCGGGAGGATAGAAGTAACCAAAGGGCCGGCCTCTGCGCTTTACGGCTCCGGACTCGGCGGTAACATCAATCTGTTCACCCCGGGCTCATACAGAAACTCTTTCAACATCCTGTTGCAACAGGGAAGTTTCAATACACTGAAAGCGTCTGCCGGAGGTAGCTTCCAACACAACGATTTAAATATTACCGGAAATATCAACCACACCCGTTCCGATGGATACCGGGAAAACAATCATTTTCGGCGGACATCGTTACTATCGTCGGGAAAATGGAAAAGACCAAGTCATGCGATGGAATACACACTGCTTTTGCTGGATATGAATGCAGGAATTCCGAGTTCCATCGACAAGACATTATTCAAAACCAATCCCAAAGCAGCAGCAGCCAACTGGAAAGCAATCGGGGGTTTCAAGGAGTATCGTCGCGGACTTGCGGGCGTTACGCTTGAGAATCGTTTGTCGAGTGTCTTGAATAACCGTTTTACGGTTTTCGGAAGGTGGGTGGATAGTTACGAAAAACGTCCTTTCAACAACCTGGCCGATGGCTCCTCGGGTGGCGGAATAAGAAACAAACTGAACTATCACGCCGAAAGATACGATGCTGTACTCGGTTTGGAATGGATCACCGACACATACCGGTGGAGATTGGATATGAAAGACGAGGTCATCAACAAAAACAGGGAAATTCGAAATCACCTGAATCTGTTTGCCATGACGTATTTTCGTCCGTCGTTGAAATGGAATATTTCACTGGGTGGAGCCGTTAACAAAATCGGGTATAAACTGACGGATAAATTTCCCGGTAACGGCGACCAAAGCGGAAGCCGCAGTTTTCCGGTTATTTTTTCTCCCCGGTTAGGAGCTAATTACGCACCCAACAATATGGTGGCCTTATATGCATCCGTAGGACACGGATTTTCGATGCCTTCGCCCGAAGAGACATTGCTACCGGAAGGCAATATCAACAAAGACCTTCAACCCGAACAGGGTTGGCAATACGAAGCGGGTATCCGGTTGAATTTGCTGCGCAACGCTACGCAAATCGAAGCTACTATTTACCAAATAGATTTAAGTAATCTATTAGTAACAAAGCGTTTAACAGAAGATATCTTTACCGGTATCAATGCCGGCAGAACCCGTCATCGAGGGGTTGAGTTGTTGTGGAGGCAGCTGATTTATCAAAATCATAATTTTCCAGGCAATCTAAATATGAATGTTAATTACACCTTTTCTCAAAACAAATTTATCGATTTTACCGACGACAATAACACCTATGACGGCAATCATCTTCCCGGTATTCCATCGTATCTTTTTCAGGCAACGCTGGTTTGGAATCCCATAAAACCGTTGATTTTAGATATGCGGTTCCAATATACAGGTGGGCAATTCATCAATGATGCCAATACCGAAACAAACGACACCTATTGTTTATTGGATGCAAAAGCAAGCTATCTTTTTAAAACGGCACAGTTGGGAAATGTTGAGTTGTTCGCCGGCGTGAACAACATAACCGATACCCTTTATTCGCCTATGCTTACCGTAAATGCCGTCGCTTTTGGCAATGCTGAACCAAGGTACTATTATCCCGGGCTTCCGAGGCATTACTACGGAGGTGTATCGTGGAGTTTTCCTTCTGCTTCGCGACAGTAACCTGCAGCTCATCATTATTATTTTGAAACACAAGTCAATAAAATTAGAATAAATTGCTATCTTTCTTCTATAAATTCCACCATATTCAAAAATAATATTCAATAATTCCGATAAACGTTTGTATAAGGACAGAGTGCCCCTGCCCACTGTTCGTGGGGAGAGCGTGAAAACGCCTTAAATATGCGATTTTCTTCTGCGGGCTTGGCCTTGTTTGTCTAACGAAAGGCATTAACCCAGGTCTGTGTTCTTAACGTCGTGCCAATCACGACTGTAGCATTGGCCTATTTGTAAACGGGGTCTTAAGCCACCACAAAGATAGTCGGCCTTTACGCTTGTTTTATACGGTAATATTCAGCAGTTTTGCTGTTTTCTCGTATTCTTTCTTGTGGTACGCCAACCTTGCTTTCATTTTCACCGGATCCTGGACAGGGAGTAACTTCGGGTTGTATTCTTTCGCGTATTTCAGGATATTCCAAATGACAACGAGCAGCTTTCTGGCTATGGCGACCAATGCCTTCTTCCTGGGCTTGCGCATGGCCAGGCGTTGGAACTTATCCTTGAAAAACGAACCTTTCATCCGGGAAGCGCCCCACGAGACTTGCACCAAAATTGAACGCAGATACTTGTTGCCCCTGGTGGTAGCAGTACTCTTATATTTGCCGGCACTTTCATCATTACTTGGACGCAATCCCGCCCAGCCGACAATTTTATCGCTGCTCTCAAAGACACTCATATCCCCGCCCGTTTCCGCTATGATGGTCATGGCGGCTATCTGGCTTATCCCGGGAATGGTTTGCAAAAACTTTACCATGACCGAAAAATGCTCGTCGCATATCCGACGCATCTGCGACAGGCATTCCGATAGCTGCATCTGGTACATCCCGTATTCCTGTTTCAACCAGGACAACTCCTGGCGGTGGTGGGGCTTGATATTGCCCGTTAGCGCCTCCCTTAGTTTCCCGCTCTGCTTGTTTTTCTTATTCCCGTAGACCAGGCTTGTCAAATAGCCGGGGTCGGTATAGCCCGCTATTACCGCCTCGACGACGCACATGAAACTTTTGGTGCTGATGCTGCTCAGGCAACTGCTGGCCCGGATCCCGCATTTAACCAGAACACTGTCCATAACCGTCAGAACCCGGGTGACCTGCTGCTTGAGTTTGCCCTGTTTGCGGGAGTAAACCCGCAACTCCTGTATCAAGGGAGAAGGGACAAAACTACCGCGCACCATCCCCTTGTGCAACAACGTCGCTATCCATTGCGCGTCTTTCACGTCACTTTTACGGCCCGGCATCTGTTTGATCAAGTAAGGGTTGACCAATGTCAGGTGAAACCCCATCTCGTACAACAAATCCCAGACCGGGATCCAGTAAATACCTGTGCTTTCCAGGGCTACCTCTTCCACTCCTTCACTCTGCAAATACTCGCCCATCAAATAGACTTCGGGCGTCATCGTGCTGAATTCTTTTACCCCGCAATAAGTCTCGCCATTGTAAATCGCACAAAAAATACTATCTTTGTGCACGTCTAAGCCACATACTTTCTTCATATTAAATATTTTAGTGGTTAATAATATCCAAATATAAAGAAAGTTGTGGCTTATTCCAAATGTACTCCGTGAAGCTCCGAACGGAACGAAGTGAAGAGAGGTTAAACAATCAATTTTTATTGGTCTGTGTATATGTCTAAACTTTTATGTACATTTGTAGCTTATTTTTAAATAAAATGGTTATCTCCCCAAAAAATAGTGTTTTGCTTGGCTTAGCTGATTTATTGAACAAAAATAAATCGGAAATCCTGTTGAAAAACGAACTCGATATGGGTTCTTTTTCCGATATGGATGAATCGATGAAAGACCGGCTGAAAGTGGATGAGAAAAAAGTTGACGGGATGATTCGTTCTCTGCGGGAAGTGGCGGAGCAAGACGATCCCGAAGGTAAGATCTTATACGATTTTACCCGCGAGGACGGACTGAGGGTCGTAAACCGTTCCGTTCCGTTTGGAACGATCCTTATTATCTATGAATCGCGTCCCGATGTAACCATCGAAGCAGCCGCCACGGCATTCAAGGCCGGAAACCGTATTTTGCTCAAAGGAGGAAAAGAATCGTTCCACACCAACACGTACCTTACGGAGTTGTGGCAGCAATCCTTGTCCGAAAACGGCTTTGATACCGATTTCGTGGAATACCTGAACTTATCGCACAACGAAACGCAAAAGCTTATCAAAGAGAATACACACAACGTTGACATCATCATTCCCCGTGGCGGGGAGAATCTCATCAACTTTGTAACCGAATATTCATCGGTCCCGGTCATCGTGAGCGGACGCGGAAATAATTTTATGTACGTTGACGACAATTGCGATGCCGAAACTGCTGCCCGGCTTATCATCAACGGGAAAAAGCGGATCAGCGTCTGCAATGCTCTCGATAAAGTATTGGTCAATGAGAATTTGCCGGAACTGGCGGAGAAGATTTCCGATTTTGTTTCGCAACTTCAGAGCAAAGGAATTGAGGTTTGGGGCGATAAAAAAGCCGTATCGGTTTGCAACCGGATCAGGGAAATCAACGACGAAGCTATTCTTTTTGAAGAGTTTATGGCCCCAAAGATCTATTTCTCATTGGTGAGTGATATGATTGAGGCCGTCAACTTGATCAATCGTTACTCCGGTGGCCACTCGGCAGTTATCGTAACCCGGGATCAGTCGAAAGCCGATGCTTTTATGCAGAAAGTGGATTGTGCGGCCGTCTATCACAACGCATCCACCCGGTTTACCGACGGCGGGCAGTTCGGCGTAGGAGCAGAAATCGCGATCAGTACACAGAAACTTCACTTTCGCGGACCGCTCGGCACGCAAGAATTAGTAACAAACAAGTGGTTTGTTTACGGAAACGGGCATACAAGAGAATAAATAATGAAAAAAAAGCTAATCATAAAAATAGGTACCTCCACGCTCACAGCGGGAACAAATCGAATTTCGTTTGCGGTTATCGAAAGTCTGGCCCGACAAATTGTCGAACTGAAGAAAGAGTTTGATATCGTTATCGTTTCATCGGGTGCCATTGCCACGGCACGACAATTCGTAGAGATCAACGGATCCCACAAAAACGTGGACTCCAAACAAGCCATGGCAGCTATTGGCCAAACCAAGCTCATGGAGTTGTACGACGACATTTTCCGTACCTTCGGATTGAATATCGCACAAATCTTACTCACGTATCGTGATTTTGAGAATGAAGTTGCCAACGAGAACACCCGGAACACCATCAATAAACTATGGGAAGTGGATTACATACCCATTGTAAACGAAAACGACACGGTCTCCATTGAAGAGATTGTGCTGGGAGACAACGATAAGCTTTCCGCACTGGTTGCCGTCATCACCAAAGCCGACCTGCTAATCCTCGTTTCCGATATCGACGGCATATACACCTGCAACCCGCACCTGCATCCGAATGCGGAATTGATCACAGAGGTCAGCGATCTCAACTCGATTACGAGTTGCATTGAAGAAAAAGAATCGACCCTGGGCACAGGCGGAATGTCATCCAAAATCTATGCTGCCGAAATTTGTATGAGGCATCGTGTGGAAATGTGGATCGTAAACGGACAACGGGCTAACTATATTATTAAAGCGTTGAACGGGGGAATTCCATTTACAAGGTTCACGGCAAAAGCCTAAGTAAGAGCATAGAGTAACAAACATCAAACATTAAATATCAGGCATGAACTACGGTTTTATCGGTTTTGGGAATTTAGCCAAAGCTGTTTATCAAGGGCTTAAAAGCGTAAACAACATACAATTCGCTTATTTCGCCCGAAGCAAAAAAGAGGTGGACATCCCTTTCTTCGACAATATGGAAGAACTGGTCTCTTTTGCCGACGTAATTTGGCTTACCGTTAAACCGCAGGATATAAAAGGAATCCTGGAAAGGTTGCAACCGTTAAACCTTGAAGGAAAACTTATCGTTTCGCCCGTTGCGGGAAAAAGTATCGCTTCTATTGAAGACTATTTTGGGAAAGAACTTCCGGTTGTCCGCATAATGCCTAATCTGGCAATAGCTTACCAGAAATCGGTTACGGCATTTGCCACGAACCAACCCCAAAATCCGGCGACGGAAAATATTTTTGAAATCCTGACCAAGTTAGGCAAAGCCGTAAAACTGGACGAGAAAGGATTCGACCTTTTCACATCGGTTTTCGGGAGCGGACCTGCATTTATTTTAGCATTTATCCAAATCTTCAAAGATAAAATGCGGGAATTCGACCTTCCCGGAAATGTTCTCGATGAGCTTTTGCTCGGGCTCACACAAGGAACTACACTCTATTTTACCGAAAATCAGGCCAATTACAGCATAGAAGAACTCATCCGCAACATTACCAGTAAAGGAGGTACCACACAAGCGGGACTGGATCATTTTCGCCGACACAATATCGGCAAGCATTTCGAAGGCGTGCTGGATGCCGCAAGAAACCGGTCGGAAGAGATGAGTAAAAATTGAACAAAAATCTTTTCTTTGCGTTTAAAACAAAGTATTTTAATTACCAGGAGCAAGAGTGAAACATACCACAAAAAATAGAGCATATGGCTAACAAGAAAAATTTTATCATCGACACAAACGTTATTCTTCACGATTACAGTTTTATGGAGAATTTTGAAGAAAACGACATTTACATTCCCTTTGTTGTTCTGGAAGAGCTCGACAAATTTAAAAAAGGGAGCGAACAGATCAACTTCAACGCGCGTGCATTCGTGCGCGAACTCGACTTGATTACCGACGATAATCTGTTTAAACAAGGTGCCGATCTGGGTGTCGGGCGCGGAAAGTTATACATCGTGAACAGCGCAAAGTCGCACGATAAAATTATTGAGGCATTTCCCGAAAAAACTCCCGATAACCGCATATTGTCCACCGTTTTGGATGTAATCGATAAACATCCGAAAATGAAATCCATTCTTGTAACCAAAGACATCAACCTGCGCATGAAAGCGCGTTCTTTGGGTATCCCGGTTGAAGACTATATCAACGACAAGGTTATCGACATAGATGTGTTTGGCAAAGGCGAGCAGGTGATCGAGGGTGTGAATCCCGATCTGATCGATAAAATTTACGCGCAACCCATGGGGGTTGATGTTGATCAATTCACTTTCGATAGCCCGATCGCCTCCAACGACTCTTTTGTCCTGAAAAGTGAACGCAACAGCGTTTTGGCAAGGTACAACCCGTTTACACAAAAGATAATCCGGGTGGATAAGGAGCCCAGTTTCGGGATTTCGCCCCGAAACGCCGAACAGACATTTGCACTGGGTGTTTTAAACGATCCCGATATTAAACTGGTGGGAATCACCGGAAAAGCCGGAACAGGGAAAACATTGCTGGCATTAGCCGCAGCTCTGAAACAAAGCAAGCAGTACAGCCAGATTTTGCTGGCCAGGCCCATCGTTTCCTTATCCAACAAAGATCTGGGATATCTACCGGGCGACGAAAAGCAAAAGATAGCCCCCTATATGCAACCGCTGTTCGATAACCTGAACGTGATAAAATCGCAACTCGGCCCCAACAGTGCCGAACTTCGTTCCATTGATGAAATGCAGAAATCGGGAAAACTCGAAATCGAAGCGCTTGCATTTATCCGCGGGCGCAGTTTAAGCGAAACGTATTGTATCATAGATGAAGCGCAAAATCTTACTCCGCACGAAGTGAAAACCATCATCACCCGTGCAGGTGAAGGCACTAAAATGGTTTTCACCGGTGACTTGCAACAAATCGATTCACCTTATCTCGACTCCCAATCCAACGGCTTGGCGTACATGATTGATAAGATGAAAGGGCAGAATGTTTTTGCTCACGTGAATCTGGTAAAAGGCGAACGGAGTGAGTTGTCGGAACTGGCAAGTAATTTGCTATAAGGCGGAAAGTAACAAGCAAAGAACAATTAAGGCGTGTTGCAACATGTTGCAATGCGCTTTTTGTTGTTTGCAAACAACATTCATTACTCCAGTGCTGCTGTTTGGCTTTCTATACTAATGATTGGCTTGCATCCTGAAATTCCAAATCGTAAATTTTGTGTATCTTTGTGCTTTATTTAGATACAATCAACGATGCAAAAACCTTCCATACCCAAAGGAACGCGTGATTTTTCGCCCGGGGAAATGGCGAAACGCAACTATATTTTCGATACAATCAAAAACGTGTATCGCCTATACGGATTTCAACAAATTGAAACACCCGCAATGGAAAATCTTTCTACACTAATGGGGAAATACGGCGAGGAAGGCGATAAACTCCTGTTCAGGATACTCAATTCCGGCGACTTCCTTTCAAGTATAGATACCGATGACGTTACAGAAAGGAATTCAGCAAAAACGGCCAACAAAATTTCGGAAAAAGGCTTGAGGTACGACCTCACCGTGCCGTTTGCCCGATACGTGGTGATGCATCGCAACGAAATATCGTTTCCGTTCAAACGATTTCAGATTCAACCCGTCTGGCGGGCCGACCGCCCGCAAAAGGGCCGCTATCGTGAGTTTTTTCAATGTGATGCCGACGTAGTAGGTTCCGACTCGTTGCTTAACGAAGTGGAGCTGATACAGATTATCGACGAAGTGTTTCGCAGGCTTAACATCCGTGTGTCTGTAAAACTCAATAACCGCAAAATCCTTTCGGGCATTGCCGAAATTATTGGCGAAGCCGATAAGATCACGGACATTACCGTTGCAATCGATAAATTGGACAAGATCGGGCTGGACAACGTGAATGAAGAGCTTCGGGAAAAAGGTATTTCCGAAACTGCTATTCAACAGCTACAACCCATCATTCTGCTCGAGGGAACCAATAATGAGAAGCTGGTAACATTAAAAAATGTGCTTTCTGCTTCCCAAACCGGGATGAAAGGTGTGGAAGAGCTGGAGTTCATTTTAAACAAAACCGCGTTGTCCGCCATCAAATGCGATCTTGAAATTGATCTTACACTTGCCCGCGGACTTAATTATTACACCGGAGCCATCATCGAAGTGAAAGCGTTGGATGCAGAGATCGGAAGCATCACCGGTGGCGGGCGTTACGATAACCTGACCGGAATTTTCGGGCTCCCGGACGTATCGGGCGTAGGCATCTCGTTCGGTGCCGACCGTATTTACGATGTGCTCAACCAGCTTAACCTTTTCCCAAAAAATTCCACCCACGCAACCGATGTGCTGTTCGTAAACTTCGGCGATGAAGAGGAGTCGCACATCTTACCCATTCTATCGCAGTTGCGGGGCAACGGAGTCTGTGCCGAAATTTATCCCGAAGCTGCCAAGATGAAAAAACAGATGTCGTATGCCGACAGCAACAACATCCCTTTTGTGGCATTGGTGGGAGAAAACGAAATAAAAGAAGGGAAAGTTACGCTGAAAGATATGAAATCGGGGGAACAGGTATCTATGTCCGTTGTTGAACTTGTTCAAAAACTGGCACATTAAAAGCAATCCATGATTTCCATCGAAAATCTCACAGTCCAGTTCGGCGGATTCACACTGCTTGATGAAATTTCATTTGTCCTGAATAAGAACGAACGAATTGCCCTTGCCGGGAAAAACGGTGCAGGGAAATCCACGCTGTTAAAACTTATGGCGGGTACCCAACTGCCTACAAGCGGTAACATCTCTTATCCCAAAGAGGTCACTATCGGCTATCTGCCGCAGCAGATGAAGCTCAACGATGAACATACCGTAAAAGAGGAGGCTGCACTTGCGTTCGAGCACTTGAAACAATTGAAGCAAGAGCTGGAAGCCTTGCACCGGCAATTGGCCGAACGGACCGATTATGAATCGGATGAATACCATCGTATTATTCAACGATCTACCGATGTGCAGGAGTTACTTCTGATGTCGGGCATCAACGACTTTGAAGCTGAAACAGAGAAAACATTGCTGGGGTTAGGGTTCAATCGTTCCGATTTTAACCGCCCAACGCGCGAATTTAGCGGCGGTTGGCGAATGCGTATCGAGTTGGCAAAAATCCTGTTGCAGTCGCCCGACGTACTTCTGCTGGATGAGCCAACCAACCACCTGGATATCGAGTCGATCCAATGGCTGGAAACATTTCTTGTCTCCCGCACCAATGCCGTGATGCTGGTTTCGCACGACAAGGCCTTTTTAGACAATGTAACCAACCGCACCATCGAAATCGTGATGGGCGATATTCACGATTACAAAGTCAATTACTCCAAATACCTCGAACTTCGGAAAGAGAGGCGCGAGCAGCAGCTTCGGGCTTACGAAAATCAGCAGAAACAGATTCAGGACACCGAGGCATTCATCGAACGATTTCGATATAAAGCCACTAAATCCAACCAGGTACAGTCGCGCATCAAGCAACTCGAAAAAATAGAACGGATTGAAGTGGATGAAGTGGACAACTCACATCTGAACTTGAAGTTCCCGCCTGCACCCCGATCGGGCTCCTACCCCGTCATTATAGAAGACCTGGCAAAAAATTACGGCGATCATCCGGTGTTTTCTAACGTAACCCTGACCATCAACCGGGGTGAGAAGGTAGCTTTTGTGGGAAAAAACGGCGAGGGAAAATCCACACTTGTAAAGTGCATTATGAATGAGATTGATTTCGAAGGGAAATTAGAACTCGGATATAACGTGAAAATCGGATATTTTGCACAGAACCAGGCGCAGCTGCTCGATGAGAATCTGACGGTTTTTGAGACCATCGATTACGTTGCCGTAGGTGATGTCCGGACCAAAATCCGGGATATACTGGGTGCATTTATGTTTGGCGGTGAGGCCTCCGATAAAAAAGTAAAAGTCTTATCCGGCGGTGAGCGCACCCGGTTAGCGATGATCCGGCTGCTGCTTGAACCGGTCAATCTGCTCATCCTCGATGAACCGACCAATCACCTGGATATCGCATCGAAAGAAGTATTGAAAAAAGCCATCCGTGAATTCGACGGCACAGCCATTATCGTATCGCACGACCGGGATTTCCTCAACGGCCTTGTCGGCAAAATCTATGAGTTTGGCGGTGGAAAAGTGCTGGAGCACATCGGTGGAATTTACGATTTCCTATCGAAAAAGAGACTCGAAAACCTTCAGCAACTGGAGTTGTCAAAATCTCCCATCCCATCAAAACAGAAAGAAAAACAGGAATCCATATCGGAAAACAAGCTTTCGTACCAGGAACAGAAGGAGCAAAACCGATTGATTAAACGAAAAGAAAAAGAAATACAGGAGGCAGAAGAAAAAATCACAAAATTGGACGAGCGGATTTCGGAAATAGAAGTTCAATTATCTACACCCGAAGGAGCTTCCAATTTAGACCTGTTACAAAAATACCTGGAAACAAAAAATAAATTAGACGTAGTGATGAACAATTGGGAGCGCCTGACGTTGGAATTGGAGGACTTAAAAACTGTCTAAATTCCTTACGAAAGAGGATAATAAAGATATCTTCCAAATAGCCCGGCTATTATCGCCAAAACAAAAAAGAACTCTCCTGAAAAATAATTCTTTTTGAATAGCGAAACAGATTTAAACAGTTTCTTAAAACTTTAAGGTTATGAATATCAGTAAATTTATACTAAATAAAATTCTGGGGTGGAAAGTAAAAAATACTCTTCCCGATGTATCCAAATGCATAATTGTAGTTGCACCGCACACCAGCAACTGGGATTTTATTATCGGTAAACTCGCCTACTCTTCCATTGGAAGAACCGCCAATTTCCTGATAAAAAAAGAGTGGTTCATTTTCCCGTTCAACCTGTTCTTCAAAAGTATCGGGGGAATTCCGGTGGAACGAAACAAAAACAACTCGTTGACCGGCGTTTTGGCGGCGGAATTTGAAAAGCACGATAAGCTTCACCTTGCCATTACTCCCGAAGGAACCCGGAAACCGGTGAAAGAGTGGAAAAAAGGATTTTATTTTATCGCTATGAAGGCCAAGGTGCCTATTTTATTAATTGGGTTGGATTACAGTAGAAAAGAGGCATCTCTTCTCGACTTGTTTTATCCGTCGGGCGATTACAAAACCGATATTGTAAAGATTAAATCCTGTTACAAGGATATAAAAGGGAGGCACCCCGAGCGTTTTATTCTTTAAACTCAAAAGCCAACTGCACCGGTTGATCTGTCAAAATCATCTGATCGCTGCCGGCATTTTTCAACGTCAAACCTATCAACCGGATTTTTCGCTCTTCTATATCCTCTATCTGTAAAAGTAATTCTTTACCTAAATCGAAAAGCTGATCAGACGTCCTTAAATAATATTCTACGGTTTTACTGCGCGTGACAACGGTAAAATCAGCATATTTAATTTTCAGGGTTAATGTTTTTGCAAGGAAGCCTTTTTTGTCGGCTCTCCGATGAACTTCACGGGCTATATCATCCAGGGCGCGCAGCAGGTCAACAATCTCGTAGAGGTCTTCGGCAAACGTCTCTTCGGCGCCCAACGATTTCCGCACGTATTCCGACTCCACTTCACGCTCATCGACACCCCGGACAAACTGATAGTACATGGTTCCGGCCTTCCCGAAATGGCGGACAAGTTCCATTTCCGTATGTTGTTTCAGATCGAGGCCGTTTTTTATACCTAATTCGTGCATCCGTTGAGCAGTAACCCAGCCAACACCAAAAAACTTTTCGACAGCTAATTTCTCAAGGAATTTTTCGGCTTTCTCGGGCGTAATCACGTATAAACCGTCCGGCTTGTTATAGTCGGATGCGATTTTTGCCAAAAACTTGTTGTAGGAAACTCCGGCAGATGCCGTTAACCGGGTTTGATGCCGGATTTTTTGTTTGATCTCTTTAGCGATTTGCGTGGCGATTTCTATCTCTTTTTTATTTTCCGTAACATCCAAAAATGCTTCGTCGAGAGACAACGGCTCCACCTTATCGGTATATTCACGAAAAATCTGCATAATCTGATTCGATACCGTTTTGTAAACCTCGAAACGAGGCATCACAAAAATTAAATGGGGGCATTTTCTCAATGCCGTTACCGATGCCATCGCAGAGCGAACTCCGTATTGACGCGCCTCATAACTGGCGGCTGCCACCACGCCACGCTTACCGCCATATCCTACCGCAACAGGTTTACCGCGATATTCAGGATTATCGCGTTGTTCTATGGATGCATAAAACGCATCCATATCTATATGGATAATTTTACGGATCATGGCAACAAATAAATATCAAAACAGATACGCAATAGAGACGGCACCTCTGGTAGGGCCTATATAATGTTTTCGTCCTTCGTTTATCTTGAATCCGTCTTTCCCTTTTGAGAAAACATCGTAATTCAACCGGCCATAACCCGCTCCACCGGTTACTTCCAGCAACAAATTATTACCGATTATCCATGTATAGCCGTAACTCAACCCGACCCCTTTCATGTCTCCCTGATAACGACGGTCTTTCAAAGCTGCCAGCTTGTCGATGGGAAGATTCAGCCCCCCGACATTAAATTCAGCAAAAACACCGTGTAACCCTAAAAAATGTCCATAAAACGGTTCCCAAAACCAATAGCGGACTTCGGGCCAAATTATCCAATGCTTCCATTGTTCCCCATTTCCAAACTCAAAAGGATTGTAGCCTCCGGAAAGTTCAAAGGTCATATTGTTCCAAAAAGCGACCTCAACCCCTATATTTGGGGTAGCAGTCGCCCAATGCGGAATATTGGCCTTGACCCCGATAATCTTCTGTGCTTCGACGTTACTAGAAAATAAGATACAAAACAGCGTTATCAAAACGATTTCCCTTACTGAGTTCATAATTAACTTCATTACACCCGGAACAGTTATATAGTTAATTGATGAGGTAAACAAAAGAGATCGCACCTTTGGTTGGACCAAAATAATTTTTTGTATTCTCTCCGGTTTTCTGGCCGCTCCCGCCTAATGAATAGATGTCATAATTGAACCGGGCAAAGCCTCCGCCTAAAGTAACCTCAATCCCCCATCTGTCGTTCAATATCCATTTGTAACCGTAACTCAACCCAAGCCCAATGGCGCTTCCCTGATAACGGCCGGTTTTAACTCCTGAAAAGCGACCCGATGGCAAATCCAGACCACCGATATTGTATTGGCCACCCACAGCGTGAATGCCAAAAAAATGGCCATCAAAAGCCTGATCAAGCCAATACCTCAATTCCGGCCAAACAACCCAGTGTTTCATCTGTTTGTTGTCCCCAAACTTGAAAGGATTAAACCCACCGGAGAACTCGAAGCTGAGATTTTCACCCAACACAAATTCAACACCTAAATTAGGTGTGGCCGTAAACCAATACGGGACATTGGTTTTTATTGAAGTTCTTTGAGCATGCGCGCTGAAAAACAATCCTGTCGCAAGAAACAAGATTACGGATAGTGTTTTTAACTTGTACATCATTTTATTTCGTTTTACGTGATACCAAATATTCTAGTTAAACAATTGGCGAAAAGAAAAGTTTTGACATCTTTTATTTTCTCATAAACCCGCTTCATTTCCACATGTGCTTGTTCCTTTTTTGTCTTCCTTTGCGATACACACTATTTGCTTTCCAAAGAATTAAACACGGATGATGTACGGAAAACAGCGAAAGAATATATAAACAAACAGGCGTGACTTTCGATTCGGCATTACCATCCATTTACTGACAAGCAACAAAGAAAGACTCACTGCCGTTTCGTATCAGCCCGATTTCAAATCCAAAATTTGCCATAAGTCGCATTGCAGATAACCTCATAATAAAATATAAAATTAAATTATCTTACCGGCTCTTCCTATTTTAATTCAATGTTTATTATATCTTTGCAATGAATATTTATACAATATTAGTTAACCGGTTTAGCAAAACGGGTGGATGAAAAAGAAGAGAAAGGTATCGATACAGGATATTGCTGATAAATTAGGCGTTTCGAAGGGGACTGTCTCATTGGTATTGAGTGGCAAGGCAAAAGGCAGCCGTGTAAGTGACGAAATGTGTAAAAAAGTAAAAGAGGCCGCTGAAGAGATGAACTACCAACCCAATGAAATAGCACGGAGTCTCAGTACCGGCAAAACCATGACTATTGGCGTGATTGTCACAGACATTTCAAACGAGTTTTTTGGAAATCTGACCTTCCACATACAGGAGCAGGCAAAGAAATATGGTTACACTGTGATCACTACAAACACCAATGAAGATTTGGATGAATTCAACGATGCCGTTACCACATTGTTAAACAAACAGGTTGACGGTATTATATTTGTTCCGGTGGATAACGGACAACAAATAGCTGAGAAAATTACCAAAAGGCATATTCCATTGGTACAGGTAGATCGGTTTTATCCGAATTTCAAAGCAAACTATGTTGTAGTTGATAATTATAAAGTCTCTGCAAAGGCCACGGAACATCTAATAAAAAAAGGGTTGAAGAAGATTGCCGTCATTTGTTATGATTTTGATGTCAATGCCTTGACAGAAAGACGACAAGGCTGCATAGACATGTTGCGACAATATAAGTTACTGGACCCCGGTCTAATTAAAGACATCCGTTATCAGGATCAGGAAGAAGAAATAAAACAGGCTATTCATGACCTTAAAAATTATCCTGACAAAATTGATGCTATATATTTTTGTTCACGGAAAGTATTTATTACCGGAGTAGGGTATATGTACAAAAACGAGATAAGAATTCCTGAAGACATGGAAGTTGTATGCTTTGACAAGATTGACTCTTTTGCGATCGCTAATATCCCAATCATTTACATTGAGCAACCCATAAAGAAAATGGGAGAAAAAGCAGTCGATATTCTTGTGGAGCAAATTAAGGGGTCGGATGATGTAAAACAATATGTATTTGACACGAAACTAATGTATATTAATTAATTCTTTTTGAATAACGAAACAAATTTAAACAGTTTCCAAGTTTTAACGGGATTTTAATAAATAGCTAGTTAACCGGTTCAGCATTTTTTAAAATTAATCGATATGATAAATTGTAGAATCGGAATAAACCCTTAGATTTTTAAACAATAGACTAACTATTTTCCTAAACTAAATAAAAAAAATGAATACGATGAAAGCAATTCTTATTACTCTTTGTGTTTTATGGGTCTCTTCATCATCTTTTGGAATGTTCAATGAACCTCCCGGCAGCAGTGTTTCAAAGAAAGACACCATTCATGTTGCAGGACATGCGCACATGGATATGAACTGGTTATGGACTTACTCCGAAACCATGAAAATGTGTAACGACAATCTCAGGCAAACGGTTGCTTTTATGAAGGAATTTCCGGACTATACCATGATCCAAGGCCAGGCTTCCGTTTATAATTTCGTGGAAAAAGTTGATCCTCCGTTGTTTGAAGAGGTGAAAAAATACGTAAAAGAAGGGCGCTTAGAACCTGTTGGCGGTATGTGGACCGAAGGCGATATGAACCTTTCTTCCGGAGAAGCCATCACCCGTTCCTTTTTACTCGGACAACGCTATTTCCTGAAACATTTTGGAAAAATGACAAATATCGGCTGGCTGCCCGATAACTTCGGACATATATCGCAGATGCCTCAGATACTAAAGTTAGCCGGATGCGACTATTTCTACTTCCACAGGTGTAAACCTTATATTGGCACTTTCTGGTGGGAAGGAAGCGATTTATCGAAAGTCCTATGCTATGCCAACGACACATACAACGGCGATATTACTATAACCCTGAAAGATGAGCTTACTAAATTTGATCCAAAAGGGCATAGGATCATACAAATTACAGGCGTGGGAGATCACGGTGGCGGCCCCACCCGGGCAAATATTGAAATGGTACATCAATTAGATAAAATGGCCGGTTATCCTTCTGTAAAATTTACGACAGCTAACGATTTTTTCAGTAAAAGCGCTATGGAAGCCAAAGACAAGCCTACGCATCACGGTGAAATGCAATTTATATTCGAAGGCTGTTACACAACTGTATCAGATATAAAATCAGGCAACCGCAATAATGAGAACATGCTTTACAGCAACGAGTTTTTTAATACTTTGCGCTGGTTAAAGGGAGATAAATATCCTGCCGAAGAAATCCGCGATCTGTGGATTACACAAACGTTCAACCAGTTCCACGACATCCTGCCCGGCTCCGCTATTAACGAAGCCAACAAAGAGGCCGTAGCCCGTTACACGGAAAATCTCAGGAAATCGACGGAATTAAGGGACAATGCTTTCAGGAAAACAGCTGATGAAATAAAATTCCAGACCAATCTGGGACAGCCTGTAGTAGCATTTAACCTGCAACCTGTTTCGCGGGAAACGATTGTAGAAGCAAACGTGTATTCGCATGCCCAACCTGCTTCTGTAAAATCGACAAGCTGGGGCGACTATTACGGATCAAAAAATATAACTCCCATTGATAAAGGGCAGGGAAATTACCCTACGGTATTCGTGCGCGATGCATCCGGTAAAACCTATCCCGCACAAATCGTATGGTCTAAAGTAACTCCTCCGGGATTCACCTCTAAAGTACAATTCATTGTTGACGATATGCCGGCGGGAGGTTACAAAACGTTCTACGTGGACATGACCCGGCCGGGCACATTCAATGAACCGATCCCTTTTGAAAACAATACTTTTGAAACCGATTTTTTTAAAGTAAAAGTGAATATGCAAACCGGGGGCATATCAGGTTTATACGACAAACGTTACGATAAAGAATACGTTCAGGACGGAAAAGAATTGAATCATCTCAAAATGTACCTTGAAGACAAAAAAGGAGGCATGAAGTCGTGGACCTTAAATAAAATTGTGAAAGAAGAGGATGTTGATGATGTAAAAAGCGTAAAGATAGTAGAGAACGGGCCGGTGAGAGCATGTATCGAAACCGTTAAACAGTGGGGAAAATCCAGCTTCACAGAAAGAACCTACATATACCGCTCTTATCCGAGAATCGAATACGAAATGGAAGTGCATTGGCTTGAGACCGGAACAGACTCAACCGATTCGCCCATGCTAAGAGCTATCTTCCCACTGGCATACAATGATCCGGGATTTTATTGCCAGGTACCTTTCGATGTAGTTGAAAGGCCGGCAAACGGCAAGTTTCAGGGAGGAGCCGTACCCGAATACCTCGCCTCACAGTCTAATGTCTATGGCATGGATCCGGAAAGGGCGGACGGGCAGGAAGTTCCTGCACAAAAATGGGTCGACGTGACTGACGGAAAAACGGGGATAGCCCTTTTAAACAAGACCAAATACGGACATTCCTACCACGATGGCGAACTAAGGCTTACGCTGATGAGGGCTGCCGGCAATCCCGATATCTATCCCAATCTCGGCAAATTCGTCATTAATTATGCCCTTTATCCTCACACGGGAGATTGGAAGAACGGGGTATGGGCAGAGGGGGATGATTATAATGTTCCTGTGTTGGCAGCAGAGCCCCCGTCACTGGCTTTGGTAAAAAGCCACGCAACACAACCCGAGGAAAAATCGTTCTTTTCCGTAAATCAGCCAAACATCATAATGACAGGCATCAAACAATCAGAGGATGGAGACGAACTCATAATCAGAATAGTAGAAATTGAGGGCAAAGCAACAACTGCCCAAATCAAGCTGCCTGTTCCGGCAAAATCGGTACGAAGATTAAGTCTGATAGAGCTACCCCTTCAAAATGTACCCTCTCCTGCTTTACAAGGCACAACTTTATCCGTACAGTTGAAACCTCACGAAATTGCAACTATCGGTATCAGGCTTTAATAGGTCTTCGATTGAAAAAATATAATAATCACATCAATGAATTTAAAAATTAAACGGTATGCAAAACCCGGATACAAAACTTTCTGAAAAAAGAATAAGTCTATCCGGCATTTCCCTTATAGCTGCCTTGGCAGGTTTCATTTTTGGTTTTGACACGGTTGTCATCTCCGGCGCCAACCTGCCAATAAAGGAGTTATGGGGTACCACCCCTCTGTTTCATGGATTTTTTATAATGTCCATGGCTTTGTGGGGTACTGTAATCGGAGCAATTTTCGGAGGGTTCCCCACAGAGAAATTCGGAAGAAAAAAAGTACTGCTGAGCGTCGGAATCTTATTCAGCTTGTCGGCAATAGGAACAGCGCTTGCCACAAATCCGTATTCTTTCTCTTTCTTTAGATTTATCGGAGGATTGGGAATTGGCGTTTCTTCTGTTGTAGCTCCCATCTATATATCAGAAATTTCTACTCCGGAAAACAGGGGAAAACTTACCGGAATGTATCAGTTTAATATTGTATTTGGTTTACTGATTGCCTATATTTCAAATTATTTTTTAAAAGGATTTGATGGAGCTAACGATTGGCGATGGATGTTAGGTATCATGGTTGTTCCTGCTCTGGTTTACGCATTGCTGGTAATTTTTGTTCCCGAAAGCCCAAGATGGCTGGTGATGAAGAACAGGGAAGAAGAGGCGGAGAATATAATTACCCGGCTGGGAATCGATAATCCGAAAGAAGAGGTCATAAACATTGGAAATAGCATCAGGGATCAATTGATGCAGAAAAGAACTTCCATTTTAATACCCCGGTATAAACGCATTATGTGGCTGGCTTTTTTCATTGCTTTTTTCAATCAATGGTCGGGTATAAATTTTATCCTGTATTATGCCCCCGAGATCTTGGAACGATCCGGATTGGCAGCCAAAGACTCTTTATTCAATTCCATCCTGCTCGGCGGAATAAATATTATTTTCACTTTTTTAGGATTACACCTGATCGATAAATCAGGCCGGAAAAAATTACTTGTCATTGGCTCATTCGGCTATATTATAAGTCTTGTAATGGTTGCATGGAGCTTTTACACTCACGCCGGTTCTGTGGTCCTGCTGGTCTTTTTGTTGTTGTTTTGCGCATCACATGCCATTGGGCAAGGGACAGTTATCTGGGTCTTTATCTCGGAGATATTTCCAACCGCTATCCGGGCAAAAGGGCAGTCTTTCGGTGCGAGCGTACACTGGATTTTTGCAGCATTTATTACTTTGATCACTCCTGTTTTTTTAGATTCCGATAAAGGTATCTTCAAGGAAAATCCTTGGCCGATATTCGCATTTTTCGCATTCATGATGATATTGCAACTGATATGGGTATTCATAAAAGTGCCTGAGACCAAAGGAATATCCCTGGAAGAGCTGAGTAAAAAGTTAGTTTCAGACGAATAATCAATTTATATGATAGTATTGGAAAACAATAAAATTTTGCTTAAAATAAATTTAGCAGGGGGTTCTTATTCTGATTTTCATCTAAAGGAATTGCCGTTGAATCCTATTAACTGGAAAATTGAAGATGAAACACAACCTCCCTTTAAGGGTCATTTCCTTTGCTTCGATCGTTGGGGACCGCCTTCTGAAGCCGAGAGATTAAATGGTTTTATGCATCATGGTGAAGTGAACACTCAGAAATGGGAATTATTAGACAGCCATTCTGGCGAATGTGCCATGTTTTGCACTTTACCGATGGGCGGGCTTGAATTAACACGGCGGGTCAGCCTGATAGAAGAAGAACCGGTTTTTTTCGTTTCAGAAAAGATAAGAAACCTCAACAAATATGGCCGCATGTTCAATATTGTCCAACATGTGACGATCGCTCCTCCTTTTCTCGATAAAACAACTTTATTCGATAATAATACCGAAAAGGGATTCGAAGATAAAGAGGACGGAAGTTTAAATCAGGAAGAACCGGTTCTATGTTGGCCCGAAGCAATTCATAAAGACGAAAGGGTAAACCTGCGGCAATTTCAGAGTCCCTGGCCAAGAGTATCGTCTTTTGTATATAACAAAAATGAAATTTATGGATGGGTTACCGCAAGTAATCCACCCCGGGGGTTGATGTTGGGCTATATATGGAAAATTGAGGATTATCCCTGGATTAATTTTTGGCGTCCAATGGAAAACGGCAGTCCTGCCGCATTCGGCATGGAGTTTGGCACAACAGGGTTACATGAACCTTTTACTGTACTGGCTAAAAAAGGTAAGATATTTGATCGGAATTTATATGAGTTTATCGATGCCAATGAAACAATAAACAAAACCTTTCTCGCTTTTCTGGCTACTATTCCTGAAGATTTTAACGGAGTGGATAAAGTCAAACTGGAAAGTTCAAACCTGATTGTCAAAGAAAGAGGCAGGGGGAACAGAGACATCCGGTACAAGCTTAATGAAAGCTGTCTCTGCCTCCCGACATGAAACAGTGTTGGAATAGGGATAAACATTTTAAAATATCATTGTATTAATTATGAAACGAAGTGAAATAAATCGGATTTTAAGGGATGCAAAAGAGTTTTTATACGAAAAAAACTTCTTGTTGCCTCCGTGGGCCTATTGGACGATAGATGAGTGGAGAGAAAACAGGGAAAATGCGGAAGAAATTTTCAACAACATGCTGGGATGGGATATTACCGATTTCGGCTCAGGAGATTTTCACAGACGGGGATTATTTTTATTTACCATCAGGAATGGGAAATTCAATGTCGATAAGAAACCGTACGCCGAAAAAATAATGATTGTTGAAGAAAATCAGGAAACTCCGATGCACTATCATTGGTCAAAAATGGAAGACATTATTAACCGCGGCGGCGGAAATCTGGTCATAGAACTATACAATTCAACCCCTGACGACAAACTCGGCACAACAGATGTACACTATAAAAAAGATGGTGTAAAAGGTTCGGTTAAAGCAGGAGGAAAAGTTGTTTTAACGCCGGGTGAAAGTATTTCTCTGGAACAGGGAGTGTATCATCGTTTCTATGGCGAACCGGGAAAAGGAAGAGTGCTTGTAGGGGAGGTAAGCATGGTAAACGATGATTCGACAGATAACTGTTTTCTCGAAACAATCGGAAGATTTCCAACCATCGTCGAAGACGAGGAACCTCTCTATTTATTGGTCAACGATTACATCACCTTCCTGTCTTAAACGAAACAAGAATGTTGAAAAAGAAAATAGTAGTATCCGGTACGGGATGCTGTTTGGTGGACAGGCTGTACAACAACGTATCTTTTCATTCAGAGGCTTTTCTCTCTTATTCTTCTAAAAAAAGAGGAGACGGAGGGCTTAGTCCCGGCCATCTGGTACTGAAAGAAGAGTTTGAGAGTTATGTGGAAAAAGATTTTCAAGTTGTCCTTAACGAACTGACAACAGGAAGGGCACCGGATAAAATCAACGTTGGCGGTCCCTGTATCGTGGCCCTTATCCATGCCGCCCAGATCACGTCCGGGTCGAATGGTGTAATTAAGTTCTATGGATGTCATGGGCCTGACGAAAACGGAAATTTTCTGTTATCCTCTTTGCAAAAACTACCGGTAAATATCAGCCATTATAAACAAATGGGGAATTTGACCCCCTCTACCGATGTCTTTTCCGACCCCTATTACGATAACGGGCATGGTGAAAGGGTATTCGTAAATTCTATAGGCTCGGCTTGGGACTATGCTCCTGAAAACCTGGATGCAGATTTTTTCAAATCGGACATTGTTGTATTCGGAGGAACTGCATTGGTTCCACAGATACATAATAATCTGGGCGAATTACTTCAACAATCAAAGGATAATGGATGCATTTCTCTTGTTAACACGGTTTTTGACTTCGTGAACGACGCAGCAAACCCGCATAAAAGATGGCCATTGGGGAAAAACGATGAGAGCTACCAAAACATCGATCTTTTAATTACAGACAGCGATGAGGCGTTGCGCCTGAGCGGGGAAAAAAACCTTGAAAAAGCCATGCAATTCTTTATTGACAAACAGACAGGTGCTGTTATTATTACCAACGGGGCAAAGAATGTTTTGATGTATGCTGACAACAAATTATTCGGGAAGGTTAACGTGAAGGAATTACCCGTTTCAAAATCTATTTCGGACAAAATTAAAGAAAAGCTTTATGCCGGAGACACAACGGGCTGCGGGGACAATTTTGTAGGTGGTGTGATTGGTTCTTTAATATTTCAACTCAACGAGGGTCGGGAAAAGCTGGATTTGGAAGAGGCAACCGCTCTCGGTATTGTGTCGGGCGGTTACGCATGTTTGTATATCGGCGGCACTTACTTTGAGAAATATCCGGGTGAAAAATACGAACTGATGATGCCAATTCTCAACGATTATAAAAAGCAGATTAAATAACGAGCGACTTATGGAAAAGAGATCCGTCCTGATTTTTGGTGCCGGCAAGATAGGCCGCTCTTTTATCGGGCAACTGTTTGGTTTGTCGGGATACGAAGTTGTCTTTTCCGATATCGATGCTGAGCTTGTTAATTTATTAAATTGCAAGAAATCATATACCGTGGTAATTAAAGGAGAAAAAGAGGAAAAAATATCAATATCCAATGTACGAGCAATTCATGGCACTGATGAAAAAGCCGTAATCGAAGAGATAAAAAATGCCTCTATTATGGCGGTATCAGTTGGCAAAAATGCATTGTTGAAAATTATTCCTACCATTGCCAAAGGGTTAATAAAGCGATTCCAAAGTCAAAAAAACAGTCCGGTAGATATCATTATTGCTGAAAACATGCGTTCTGCCAATGAAGTTATCCACAAGGAGCTTAAAAATAATCTCCCTAAGGATTTTCCCATCGATGATTATGTAGGATTAGTGGAAACAAGCATTGGAAAAATGGTTCCCATTATGACCGCCGAAGAAATAAAGAAAGATCCTTTATCGGTCTTTGCGGAACCTTACAATCAATTAATCCTGGATAAAAAAGGATTTAAAAACGATATTCCAAATGTTATGGGGTTAGTCCCTAAGGAAAACATTAAGGCATGGGTTGACAGAAAAGCATTCATCCATAATTTAGGACATGCTACTGCTGCTTATTACGGATATTTTAAACATCCCGGCTCTACATATCTCTATGAAGTTTTAGAGGACAAAAACGTGTTGAGGTTTACGAAAGAGGTCATGCTTCAATCGGCAGATATCCTTTTGAAAATTTATACGGACGATTTTACGTCAAGCGGTTTATCAGACCACATCGATGATTTACTGTTCAGATTCCGGAACAGATCGTTGAAAGATACCGTTTTCAGGGTTGGACAGGATATTCCAAGAAAATTAGGTCCTGATGACCGGTTTATGGGAATAATACGATTAGCCATCCCGCTGAAAATGCCTTATGATAAAATTTTGGAAGCCATGTCGTACGCTTTCTTCTTTAAGGCAACGGACGAAAACGGAAATAGGTCGGAGCAAGATATCATTTTTGAAGAATATCTGTCGCACGGGCTCGACTACACCTTACAGAAAGTGTGCGGAATGGATCCGGTATATGATCGGGAATTAACAGAAGAGGTAAAAAAATTTATAAACACCGGAATTAATTGAAACTGATGAAAATATCCACGTCCAGAAGACCGCGGTTTACTCATGACGATATTATTAATGGAGGTTCACTGAAACCGGAACCGGAGTATTTGCCGAATAAACCACGGAAAGACAGATATGCCCTGATTGTTTCATCAGAACGGATAACCGATAGCAAAATGAAAAGCAAAGTCGCGGCGGAAATCGGGCTTGAAGATGGTCCATCGTTCTCCTTCGGGTAAGGCGGGATTGTGGGCTTTCATCCCCATATCGAAGCGCAACAACAAGAAATTCAAATCGAGCCGGACGCCCAATCCGTACGCGGCGGCAAATTCTTTATAAAAACTGTTCCACCTGAAATATCCACCGGGCTGGGAGCTATAATCCTTTATCGTCCATACGTTCCCCACATCGATAAAACCGGCCAGTTCAAAAAGCTTCGTCAATTTATTTCGATACTCCACGCTCATATCAATTTTCACATCACCGGTTTTATTGGTAAAATCGTAACCTAATTTATCGTTATTGTAAGTCCCGGGGCCAAGTGTCCGGGTACTCCACCCCCTCACGCTATTGGCCCCTCCGCCGTAATAGCGTTTTTCAAAAGGCAGAACGATGGAGTTGCCGTAAGGATAAGCCACGCCGAGCGCAAGGTGCCCTGCCAATGTGTTTTTGTCGTCCAACCGGTAAGTAGGCGCAAAATCGAAATCGGTCTTCACATATTCGGCATACGGTATCCCCAAAAGCATGTCGCGCCCCGAAGCATTCTTTCTTGTACCTCCTAATGTTGAAACAAGTCGCGGCAAATATCCCGACACTTCAACACCCGCACGGATGCGGAAAGGTAAACGGGGAGGATCTTCGGAAGAAGATACGTTTGAATAGGTGGTATTATAACTGGAACGAACGATTAACTGTTCCTCGTAACTGGCTTTTAGAATGGGATTGATACTGTCGTTCATAAATTCTTCTCTGAAATCGTCGCTCATACGGGGCATCCTGACATAGGTAATGCCCAACGGCTCAACCACATTGTTTAGTTGCCAGTTTAGACGCGACCATTGGAAGCGGGACGACAGGTTAAAAAATTGCCTCAGGTACTCGCGGCGACTTTGAAAATTGACTCCCACGGAAAATTCGGTAGATGCCGACGGTTGGTCTTTCAATTGTTTCATTACCCAAGGCAACAGTAATTGAGGAACAGATAAAAATGCCTCAACACCGTATTCGTAATAATTATTTGAACTATCGGAAGCAGCAATGAACTCATACGCCCCGTTGAGTTTCAACCGGAAAGTCTCCCCCCCCTTCAGTGCATTTTTATGTTCGTATGTGGCATCGGCAGCAATACCCAAATCCCCGGCAGAGTTTGTGCCATCGACCCCAAACTGCATATAGTGCATATTCCCGGGATAAATAGAGATATTGGCATCGATGTAGTTGGTATCGTTTACCACAACAGGCGTCAGGTTAATCGCCGTTTGGCTTACCGACCCCAGACGGTTGAGGGACGAGTAGGTCCTCTCCACCAACCTGTCGGAATAGACCCGGTTGGGACGGACAAACGTATTGTAAAAAATGGCCTGCGGCAGCATAAATTTATTTCGCTCCTGCACCACTTTTATATCCCTGTATTGTATGGTATCTAACAGGTAGCGTTTAGAGCTGTCTTGCAGGAGGGAGGCATCAATACCGTTATTGACAATAACATTTCCAAACACGTACCGGTTGTGCAAGGTACTATCGGTGGGATTATTCAGGCCCAGCGTGATATCCACCTGATGGGTCCCCAGCGTGGAATCGACCAGGTAATAGAAGTTGTCTTTCGAGAAATTATAGTATCCGTTGTTCCTCAGTTCGGTAGTCATCCTGATTCGTCCGCTTTCCAGCACCTCTTTATCGAAAATGTCACCTTTTTTCATGATATTGAGCCGTTTCCGTTCATTAAGGATATTATAAACAGTGGTATCTACCGAATGGATGGTATCCGTGAAAGTTCTGACCAGATACGGATCGTTTCCCATAACCTGGTAAGTCACATCCGCCTTCCTGTCTTTTTTTACCACTATCGTATCCACTTTGGCATTCAGGTAACCTTTATTTTCAAGCTGCAACCTTATCTGTTCCATAGAAAGCCCGGCCAGGCGGTCGCTATATAACACAGGCGGTTCGCCAAGCTTAAGAAATAGACGATTGAGCCAGGTGGAATCGTTATTCGGAATACTATAAGCGTGCAGTTTGACTCTTCCCAGCAACAGCATCGAAGAGTTGGGTTTCTGTCGTAAAAAAGGTTTCAGGTCCGACTCACTGATTCCTTTCGTATCCGTGGTAATTTTGACTTCATTCAGCAGGTAACTTTCATTCGGCACCTTCTTTGTAACATCGCACGAAATTATTACAAACAAAAGCAATATATAGAAAAAATATTTCATCATTCTTCTTTTCTTCTAAGACCAAACTTAAACAAATCTTTAAACCGGCGCGCGTCTCTGGTCACCACCACACCGGCTCCCTGCGTGGTGGGCGCAAGCTTCGAAAATCGTTGGTTTGCGCGGTTGTAAACACGAATCATCAGCCAGTTCTTAATGTCGTATTCCAATTCAAACTCACCCATAAATGCCTGTTGGCTCGCCAACGTTGTATTGTCGCCATAACTCAGGTTGGTGGTTATCCGAAGCCGGTCGTCCAGCAAGCGGGTAGAAAGGTCGACACCCATTCTGACGTTTTCGAAACTCCCGTCGCGGGTTTCGAGATTGGTGCTGACGCTGAAATTATCACTCAACGCACCGGCAAGAATCGCATCAAGCCCTTTTGCCAGCTGTCCGAAGGCTAAAGAGGTTGCGCTGCCCCCCAACGAGACCCCCGTGGGACCACCTTCTGTCGGCATGAACCCGCCGGCTAAAATAAGGCTGCCGAACTGGCGGATTTTCTGCTCGTCGGTGCTTATCATACTGTTCACGCGCTGACGGACATCACCTGAAACTTCGGGAACTTCAATATCGTATTTCAAATTCATCTGTTCCAGGCTTCCCTGTATTTCAAGAATAGCATTTGCCTTTGTGCGTGTGTTTGACATCTGCATTTCAAAAACATCACTCAACACGGCCAAATCGACATTAACCTGATTGTAGGCTGTAATGTTGAACTGCGTATTCATCGGGTCTCCAACCAACGTCACCGTGCTTCCATCGCGGATACTGAAATCGATGGTTTTAAGGTTCTGGAAATTGTATTTGAATTTACCATCTTCGGCAATATAATCTCCGTAAAGCTTTATGGAAGGTGTAGCCCGGGTATCGAAATTGGCCCGGATTTGCCCTTTTCCGTTTATCTCGAGAGCGTCGCCGGTTGTCGGATTAATTACCACGCCGGCTTCAAGCAGTGGAGTCACGTTCAAGATAGCTTGTATGTTGATGGGGATCCCTGAATTTATGCGTGTATCTATGGGTCTGTTCGCGTTATCACCGTCTCTTTTTCTCAGGAATGAAAGCGAGTCTGTATCCTGTGGAGTATTTATATAGATGATTCCACTGTATTCAGCCGCCTGAGCCGTTTGCGGCAATTCAATCCTGATGTTCGACCGGCTTTCGTTCCTGAGGTTAGCATTTCCATATATACCTGATGAAGAGCCGTTTATATTAATATCTCCGCTTAATTTAAGTGTTCCATAAGCAATCTGATCCGTACGCTGTCCATTGTTCATCAACAGAAAATCGTTCATATTTATGCTGGCACGATACGTCATTCCGTCGAAATTATTGTGGCTTAGCAAAAGGTTCAGCCGGGCTTCGTGATCATTATCGTCCCTGATAACAAGATTGTTAAGCCCGATATTATCCGGTGAAATATTGATTGTATCCGAAATCTTGTATGTTACGTTTGTGAATGCAACCGTCATAATCCCTTCATTGATGCCTAACCAGCCTTCGGTTACGAGCGCGTTGGGTTTCCCGGATATTTTTATACCGGAATTTACCGTGCCCGAAAGCCGGCTAAACGTGGACATGGCAAAAGGCTGCACCCAGGCCAAAGGCAAAGCATTTATTTTAATATTCACATCCATTGGATCTGTGCTGCCGGTTGGCACAAACCCGTCCACATTAAGGTAATCTTGGCCATTGTTGCTTAGATGGGCATTTAAGGAGAGGCCGTTTTTAACCACGTCCCAATTCCCCTCCACCACCAGGGTTCCAAGGGTATCGTTTTGTGTTTGTATATTTTCTATCCTGAAATTATCGGTCTGCAGGATGGGGTCTGCCAGAGCTTGATTGACTGTGACGCCGCCGTTTATGAAGCCTTTGAATGTGGTTATGTTGAACGCTGCCAAAATAGTTTCTAGTTCGGTGTTGTTGAAAAACGCGCGAATGGCGTCTTCTCTTCTTTTCGATGCAACACCATCGATACCCAGCAATAACATTTCGTTTCCTCTTATTTCGAAATTGTTTACGGTGATTTTATCCTTTTCGTAAACAATGGTTGACGGGGCAACGTGGATTGTTTTTCCGTTAAGCAGGATATTGGTGGGATTAACGGAAATATTCGACACCAGATTATCTTCAACATCACGTCTGAAGCCCATAGAGACATTCAGGCTTCCATCGGCTTTCGCAACTTCATTATTTACACTGACAGACAATATGTTGGCAACAGAATCGTTCATTGCCCGGGTATTTAGCCTCGCGTTGATATGCCCATTTTCCTGAACAAGATAAGTATTTACATTTATTCTTGCTCCCGATAATGCCCCCAGGTTAACATCTATTTTGCTCTCGCGAATATCATTTTGTCCAACCATCAATCGCGGGATATGTCCGTTTAACAATACCGATCCTGCGCTTACCATATCCACGGTACCGGAAATGGTTGCAGGTTCAACGTTAATGAACGGAAGCGACAAGGCGTAGGATATATCTTCGGTATTCTTCAGCAGAAAGTTAAACCTGAACAGGTTCTTTTTCCCTTCCGGTGTTTTTCCCCCGGATTCCTTAATCAACGTAGGCAAGTGTGGATGTAATGTGTTCATCAACTCACTGCCGATGGTAGCGAAACTATAATTTCCGGCCACTTCACCTTCGATAACGGACGAAAGCACCTGTATCTTCTTCTCACCCGCCTCGTCGGCCGGAAGCGCCTGAAGATAAATGGGGCCCGGGTTGTAAACAAAATGGGCATCGTAGAGCGATGTACTGTCGATGACAACATTTCCTACCAGATCGTCGATATCTTTTCCCTGAAGTTTTCCGCGAATACGGGTAGTTAAATAAGGATTTTCCCATTTTTCGACCGTGATAAGCGGTGAGAGAAAAAGTTTATCGATCGTTCCCTGCACATCAAACTTCATTTGATTGCCAAAGCTGATATCAGCATGCAGGTCGAGTTTATTGTCTTCGGTATCTGTAAACACCCGGCCTGTAACATTATTATTGTTTCCATTGTACACCCCGCTTACAGCCAAATCCCGATACTGATAACCCTTATAGAGTATCGAACCGACATTACCATCGACAGAAACGGCAGGCAATTCATTCTTTTTGATGTTTACTTCGACAAAAGTATTGAGGAAGAGATCGTTTACACCCATCTCCTCACCGATTATTTTGCCAATTTGCAGGTTATTGGTTATCAGCCGGCCGTTCACATTAATATTTTCAAATTGGCTGTCCGCCCCTCCCCTTCCATCAAACGAAAAGCTCCCGGGAGCTGTGTTCACACGTGTAACAATGTTGAAGTTATTCAATTTACCTTTAGCCTTCAGGGTTAAATCTATATTCACCAACGACTTCAATTGTGGTTCCAGTACAAAATCAGGCGCACCAATGCGGATAAAATCCTGCAAATCCAGCACGCTCATCTTGAAGTTAGTGATATTCAAATCAATATTGGCTTCACCATATTGGGAAAAGTCGGAAATTAATCCGTTAACCACAAGAACAGTTTGGTCACCGTATCTGACCGTTAATTTTTTGATTTCGGCACCGGGAACTTTTCCGGCTAAATCAACATCGAAAGCAAAAGGTTTGCTCAGGTGTGCGAGCTGGTCGGAAAAAATAGCGGCATCTCCCGGGTCAATCAAATCACTTTTAGCCGTCAGGTTGAATTCTTTGCTGTCGGTATCATAAACGGCTTTGCTTACATCAAGGTGTGAATGGTTGAGAGTGAGAGAAATTTTATTGCTCCGGATCCTTGAGCCGTCCGAGCGAACCATTCCCCGAAAGTTATCGACTTTTACTCCCGATTTTTGTTCCGAAAAACTCAAGGTGTTGATGTCTGCAATGAGGTGCCTGATATCGAGCGATGGGATGTCCGCGTCAAGGTTGAAATTATTCACGAAAAAATGCTCAGGGTTGAACTTTCCCCGGGTTTCCGGACTCGAAAGAATGTCGTAGCGCAGCGTTCCGTTAGAAAGTTTAATGTCGTTTATAGAAATTCCAAGGGGGGCTTTTCCCGTCTCCTTTTTAGTCGTATCGGCCGGTGCAAAAGCATCGATGAGGAACTGGAAGTTAAAAGCCGAATCGGGTGTTTCCCTGTAAATGTTGGCTGTAAAATTATCCAGGTTAACAGATTCAATCGACAATTGATTATCCAACAAATTCCAGATGTTTACACGGGCTGCTAATTTACCGGCAAACAATAAGGTATCTTTTTTCTGGTCTTCGACATATAAACCACCGATTTCAACCCTATTAAAAAGTTTAATCCGGATCCTGTCAATAGACATTTCGGTTTTTACTTTTGGTTTTAGCTTCCCGATAGCAAAATCGGCAGCAAATTTTTGAACAGACGGAATAGTGAATGTCAGAAAAAGTATAACATTCAATAGGATTACACAAACGATAAAAATGGCAAATATCCGGACAATTTTCTTTATTAATTTCATCTGATTTTTCCGATAGTGTCGGTTAAACGTGCAATATTAGTAAAAAAATAATTTTCAATGATGAGAAACAGGCATTTTAACTTAGATTAAGCCGAAGTCTCAGGATACTTCTACAGGTTTTAGTTTATAATTCATAAGGACGGTATTCTTCAGATATTCAAATTCAAGTTCAAAACATTCAGAGAAAATATTGGAGTTCCTGTTGTCCTCAATCTGTTTTTCTGTCCACAGTTTACCATCTCGCAACTTCAATTTGTTGAACTTTTCCTCATCGTCGATTATGGAGACATATAAAAATATCAATCGCCTGGTATTGTTATTTTCGAAAACATATTTAAGCAAGAAACGTAACGGGATGTCCCTGACTCCAATCTCCTTACCGATGGTGTTTAGGACGGCTTCGTTCAGATCGTGGTTATACAGCATATATTCTTCAAACGGATAGTCAAGGGCTCCCGGATTTAATAACCGGGAAGCATCGCGTCTCTTCAGATAAATTTTACCATTGCTTATCAAAGCTACCCGCACAACCGGATGCATGAATTTATTCTTCATCTCTTTTGTAACGGATTTAGCCACTTTTCCGGTAACTTCACCCGATTCTGTTATCATGGGGAGCCACTCCTCTTTGCGTAGCTTTTTATCCAAAAACAGAAACCTTATAACTTCCAGAATGATTATGGTCAGAAGGATAAGTTGTGCGATTATTATGATTCCCAGCGTACTTATCCAGGGAGTCTTTATTGTAGAAACATTAAAATAGACCAGTACCAGCAACAGATGAAAAAATAGCGAATACTGTATTTGAAAAGCTACCCGAAAAGACTCCGACAGGTAGTTCCTGACGTTTGGTTTTTTATTTTTCGACAATAATAATATTACTTTTGTACGAAGTAAGCGGGATATCATTAATGCTACAACAAAAATTATTTCAACCGTCACAAATTTTCCAAACGGATCGAGAGAATTGTAAAACAACAGTGCCAAAAGAGCAATAGAAAACGTAATGGCCGAAAGATCATACAACATCCGGCTGTGTTTTCTAACCAGGAAAACACCTGTCAAAGATAATCCCAGACCGATGCACATGGCCGTTACGGCATTAACCCATCCGATAAGGATTGTAAATACGAGCAACGGGATGAGCCCATAGGCCGGATTCCTAAGTTGTTTTACGATTATACTCTCTTCTCCCATAATTAAATTTTAAACCCACCATAATAACACTCATTCGCGTTTTTTGTTTTTGACAAAAAAAAATTACGGAGCGATTAACAATCACTCCGCCAAGATAAACGGTGTAAAGCGTATCTTCACCATAACTTGAACCCGAATCGTAAGAAACTGTTTTGAATTTTTTATAGGTTTTTCTTGTAAAACTCGATCACTTTTTCATAGAGGTACAATCGGGAATTCCCGCCGGCAATAAAATGATCTTTGTCGGGGAAATAAAACATATCGAAATGCTTTCCGGCGGCGATTAACGCGCGCGAATACTCGATGGCGTTCTGGAAATGGACGTTGTCGTCGGTGGTACCATGGATGAGCAACAGTTTTCCCTGTAACTGCGAAGCAAGGGCAACCGCCGATCCGGCAGAGTATCCCGATGCATTTTGTTGTGGTGTACGCATAAAACGTTCGGTATAAACAGTGTCGTAAAACCGCCAATCGGTTACAGGCGCGATCGCTACCCCCGCTTTGAAAATTCCATTACCACGGCTCATACTCATTAAAACGTTATAGCCTCCGTAACTCCAGCCCCAGATGCCGATACGGTTACCGTCAATATAAGGCAGCGCAGCCAAATACCGGGCGGCTGCCGCCTGGTCGTCCGACTCTTTCACGCCCAGATTCATGTAGGTTTGCTTGCGAAACTCTTCGCCGCGCGCGCCGGTTCCGCGTCCGTCAACCGATGCGACTACAAAACCTTCGTTTGCCAATGCGTAATACCAGTCCGCATTAAACCGGTCCAGCACCTGCTGCGAATTGGGGCCGCTGTATTGTATCATAACTACCGGATATTTTTTTGACGCGTTAAAATTATTGGGCTTGATGATCCAACCGTTCAACTGCGTAATCCCGTCGGCGGCAAGGACGCTGATAAATTCTTTTTTCGGGAATTGCGCAGATGCCCACTGGGCCGCCGCCTCTTTATTATCTTCGAGAAGACGAAGTTCTTTGCCTGTTGCATCATGCACAGTAATAACGGCAGGTGTATTGGAATCCGAAAACAGATTGACGAAAAACTTGCCGCTGTTGCTGAACAACGCATTATTATATCCCTGTCGGACAGATAGTTTTTGCGGCTGCCCTTTATCGATATTTATCTTGTAAACATTCCGGCGAAGGGGACTCTCGTCGGCAACCTCATAGAAAACCGTATTGGTCTGGGCATCCACAGCCAGAAGCTTAGTTACGTCGAACTGTCCGGAGGTCAGCTGTTTTTGCAACGTTCCCGTGTAACCGTAGATATAAATGTGGCTGAAACCTCCTTTTTCCGACACGTAAGTGAAACGGTTGGGTAAAAAGTAGATCTCGTTGAGCCGTTCAGAGTCAACATAGTATTTATTCTCTTCCCTCAAAATGAGTTTGGCAACCGTTGTCCTTGGATTTACAAAATACATGTCGAACCGGTTTTGATTGCGGTTCAGGGTCATGGCAACCAATTCTTCTGCATTCCCGGTGAAAGTTATTCTCGGGATGTAGCCGTCTGCATCGAGCGGAACATCCATTTTTCGTGTAGTCCGGGCGTCGATATCAAAGACGCGCAATTCCACCGACGAGTTTTTCTCGCCCGGCTTGGGATACTTGTAAGTGTAAAACCCGGGATAAAGCTCTTGATTGAAAGTTTGAAACTGATATTGCCGGACTTGCGACTCATCCGAACGGACGAAAGCCAACAACTTGCTATCGGGTGAAAACTCCATTAACCGGGTAGTGGCGAACTCCTCCTCGTAAACCCAATCGGTGGCTCCGTTGATGATGTTATTGATTTGGCCGTCTTTGGTAACCTGCGATTCGGTATCAAAATCGAATTTAGCAAGCCAGATGTTGTTGTCACTCACGTAAGCCAGCATCTTTCCGTCGGGCGAAAAAGTGGGAATCATCTGTTTAGACGGGTTCCCGGTAAGTGCACGCACCATGTTACGGCGGACATCGTGGTAATAATACGTTGCCTTGAACGAATGACGATAAATCTGTTCTTTGTCCCTGTAAACCAAAACCCTGTTTTCATCGGGGCTCACCAGGAATCCCTGGAAGGTATCAAACGTACATTCCCGCGCCTTGCGCGTATTGAAAAGCGTATCCACGGCGTTTCCGGTTGCGTAGGAAAACTTTACAACCGCCGTGTTCCCGGGGTTCATCTGGTAGTAATAGATCCCGTCTGCCGAAGATTCCATCTGACGGATACCTTTTGCCGAAAAACGGCCATCCACCAAATCTTTTAACGTGTAGTTTTGGGCTTGTAACAGCAAAATGCTGCTTACGAAACAGAGAAATAAGAGGGTTTTTTTCATTGTTAATGCTCTTTTAGAATACAAAAATAAGAATTATATCCGACATACTACAGAAAACAAAATGGCCCCAATCGTTAAATCAATAAAATTACCTGCAATATCACAAAAATTATAATTAATTTTGCACCGTCATTCTGAAATAGATAACAGAACGTCATTATTATTATGATTGAACACCAAGGAATCATAGCAAATATATCGGATAAAAAAATTTCCGTCAAGATTTTACAACAATCGGCTTGCAGTAGCTGTCATGCGAAAGGAGCATGCATGGCTGCAGACTCGAAAGAGAAAATGGTGGACGTAACAGATTCTACGGGAAAATATAAAATAAACGATCTTGTGACCATCGAAGGAAAAGAATCAATGGGCTATAAAGCCGTTTTGTGGGCTTTTGTTATTCCTGTTTTTATTCTTGTCCTGATATTAATACTTGCCACATCTGTCTGGAAGTGGGGAGAAATGGAAGCTGCCATTGCATCAATCCTTGCTTTGGCGCCCTATTACCTGATACTTTATCTGTTACGCCATAAAATGGCGAATTCTTTTAAATTTACTATCAAAAATTTCAATTGATATTTAAAATATGAGTGTATTACTTTCTGCTGTAGCCACATTGGGAGCCATCGGCGCCGGAAGCGCGGCAATTCTCTATTTTGTGGGACGAAAATTTCACGTGGAAGAAGACCCCCGCATTGAAAAGGTTCAGGAAGCACTCCCCGCTGCCAATTGCGGTGGATGTGGCTTCCCCGGGTGCGCATCGTTTGCTAACGCTTGCGTGAAAGCCGAAACGCTGGACGATCTGTACTGCCCTGTTGGCGGACAAGAAACGATGGACAGGGTTGCCGGAATATTGGGAAAGAGTGCTGCCACCGCGGCGAAAAAAATCGCGGTTGTCAGATGTAGCGGCTCGTGTGACGAACGCCCGCGATTGAATTTATACGACGGGGTTTCCAACTGTGCCATTGCCGCAGCGCTTTACGGCGGAGATACCGGCTGTTCGTTCGGATGCTTAGGGTTGGGCGATTGCGAAGAATCGTGCACGTTCGATGCCATCCATATCAATCCCGCAACCATGCTGCCCGAAGTGGTGGAAGACAAATGTACGGCTTGCGGCGCTTGTGTGAAAGCCTGTCCGAAAGACATCATCGAGTTGCGTAAGCAAGGCCCCAAATCGCGTCGTATTTATGTCAGTTGCGTAAACAAAGATAAAGGCGCCGTTGCCAAAAAGGCGTGCAATGTAGCTTGTATCGGATGTTCCAAATGTCAGCAAGTTTGTCCGTTCGAAGCCATCACCATCGAAAATAACTTGGCGTTCATTATCGATGATAAATGTCGTCTGTGCCGCAAATGTGTTCCGGTTTGTCCTACAAACTCCATATTGGAACTCAACTTCCCGCCAAGGAAAGAAACAGCTCCGGCCGTTAAGGAAGAAGTAACGGCAAACGCTTAATTCAAATAAAAAAACTCACTAAAAAGAAGCTCTCATCAAGGAGATTTAAGAGTTCTATGTTAAAAACATTTCGTATCGGGGGAATTCACCCCAAAGAAAACAAATTTTCTGCCGGAAAAGCAATACAACCCATTGCCATACCCGCACAAGTTATCATACCACTCACACAGCACATTGGCGCTCCGTGCCAGCCTGTCGTGAAAAAAGGCGACAAAGTGAAAGTAGGAACCCTTATCGGGAAAACGGTAGGATTTGTGTCGGCAAACATTCACTCGTCCGTTTCGGGCACTGTACTTAAAATTGATAAAGCGCTTGACACCAGCGGATATAAACGCGATTCCGTTTTTATTCAGGTTGAAGGTGATCAGTGGGAAGAGAAAATCGATTGTACCCCGACGCTGTTGAAAGAATGTACTCTCTCTTCGAAGGAGATTATCGATAAAATCTCTGCGGCAGGTATTGTGGGAATGGGTGGAGCCACTTTTCCCACCCACGTAAAACTGATCCCGCCCCCGGGAACGAAGGCAGAAACGCTTATCATTAATGCCGTTGAGTGTGAACCTTATCTCACATCGGACCATCAGTTAATGATGGAAAAAACCGAAGAAATTCTGGTAGGCACAACCATACTGATGAAAGCCATCAACGTGAACAAAGCGGTTATCGGTATCGAGAACAATAAAAAAGACGCTATCGACAAATTCACAACAGCAGTAAAATCATATCCCGGAATCACGGTACAGCCGCTAAAGGTACAATATCCGCAAGGCGGCGAAAAGCAACTTATCGATGCCGTTGTCCGTCGTCAGGTTCCTAGCGGCGCACTTCCCATTTCAGTAGGTGTGGTTGTTCAGAACGTGGGGACAGCTTTTGCCGTTTACGAAGCAGTTCAGAAAAATAAACCGCTTGTGGAGCGTGTGGTCACCATTACCGGAAAAGAGATTAAAAATCCGTGCAACGTGCTTTCGCGAGTGGGAATCCCCTTGAACAACCTGATCGATTTTGCCGGAGGGCTGCCTGAAACAACCGGAAAAATAGTTTGTGGCGGGCCAATGATGGGAAAAGCTGTCGCCAGCATGGAAATTCCTGTAACAAAAGGGACATCGGGGATACTGGTCATCCCCACACTGGAGTCGAAACGAAACAACATGAAAGACTGCATCCGTTGTACCAAATGCATAAATGTTTGTCCGATGGGATTAAGCCCGACACTCCTGATGAACCTGACGGAATACAGCGAATGGGACAGGGCCGAAAAAAATCGTATAACCGATTGTATCGAATGTGGCTCGTGCAGCTATACCTGCCCGTCCGACCGTCCCCTCCTCGACTATATCCGCCTGGGAAAAGGCAAAGTGATGGGGATCATCAGAACGAGGAAAAACTGATTTCGGATTTGTGATTCGAGAGCCACTAAAATTAGAACTAATAGAGTAACAAACAAACAATATTTCAAGTCCCTTTCCAGGGATTCAGGGGTAATATGAACAACAAACTAATCGTCTCCCCGTCACCGCATGTGCACAGTGGAGACAGTATCGAAAAGAACATGTACGGAGTACTGATAGCGCTTATCCCGGCGTTTCTGGTTGCCGTATATGTATTCCGGCTGGATGCTTTGATAATCACGGCTCTGTCGGTATTATTCTGCGTGGGATTCGAATACCTCATCGCCAGGTATATCATGAAAAAGGAGCCTTCGGTTTTCGACGGTTCTGCCATTATCACCGGTGTATTGCTGGCATTCAACGTACCGTCTAATCTGCCGATATGGATTTTGGCGCTTGGCGCACTTTTTTCCATTGGCGTGGTCAAGATGTCGTTCGGCGGATTGGGTAACAATATCTTTAATCCCGCTATTGCCGGACGTATATTCCTGCTCATTTCCTTTCCGGCGCAAATGACCACGTGGCCAACGCCTGCCATAGCAACAACCGACGCAACAACATCGGCGACCGTTTTATCGAACCTGAGGCTCGATCCCGGATCATTGCCCGCGATAAAGGATATGTTCTTTGGGTTTGAAGGTGGTTCCATCGGCGAAATGAGCGCTTTGGCACTTTTGTTGGGACTGGTGTATATGTTGTGGAAAAAAATCATCACATGGCATATCCCTGTTTCGATTATCGTATCGGTAGCCCTGTTTACGGGAATTTTATATATCTTTAATCCCGTTCCGACGTTCAATCCGCTTATCCATCTGTTCTCGGGAGGTTTGATGCTGGGAGCCATCTTTATGGCGACCGATTACGTGACATCGCCGATGACCAAATCCGGCATGCTCATTTATGGAGTAAGCATCGGATTTATAACCGTTTGTATCCGGTTGTGGGGGGCTTATCCCGAAGGTGTTTCATTTGCCATCCTGCTGATGAACGCTTTCACTCCACTGATCAATAATTACACAACACCTAAAAGATACGGGGAGGTAGTAAAAAATGGCTAAGTTACAATCTACATTCAAAAATATGTTCCTTTCGCTGTTCGTTATCAGTTTGGTGGCAGCGGTTTTGCTGGCGCAAGTGAACAAAATGACTGCCGGACCTATAGCAGCAGCCAAGACATTAAAATTAGAAAATGCGATAAAAGAGGTGGTCCCCGAATTCGATAACAATCCGGTTGAAGAGGCCTACAAAATACCTGCGCCCGACGGCGATTCGCTGTTGGTCTATCCCGCTAAAAAAGGCGATGAGATAGTCGGGTTTGCCGTAAACACCTACTCCAACAACGGATTCAGCGGAAATATCCAGTTAATGGTAGGTTTTGATATGGAGGACAAAATTGTGAATTACGCTGTCCTTTCGCACTCGGAAACCCCGGGATTGGGATCGAAAATGAACGAATGGTTCCGCAATACTGCCAAACCCAATCAGGTGGTGATCGGCAGAAACCTGTCGGAAGGGAATTTAAGCGTTTCAAAGGACGGAGGACAAATCGACGCCATCACGGCATCCACCATCACATCGCGCGCTTTTCTGGAAGCCATCAACAGGGCGTATGCCACTTATAAGGCAAGCGATATTGGTTCGGGCGCGACCGGGGACAATCAGACGAACAATAAAACTGGGAAAGGAGAAAAGACAAATGAATAAGAATCTGAATGTTATTGTAAACGGACTAATTAAAGAGAATCCCACGTTTGTGCTCCTGTTGGGGATGTGCCCTACACTGGCCACGACCAGTTCGGCAATTAACGGCATGAGTATGGGGCTGGCAACGATGTTCGTGTTGATCTGTTCCAACGCAGCCATTTCAGCCCTGAAAAATCTTATCCCCGATATGGTGCGCATTCCGGCTTTCATCGTGGTAATTGCCGCTTTCGTAACCGTTGTGGAAATGGTGATGAACGCCTATGTTCCGGCTTTAGCCGCAAGCCTGGGAATTTTTATCCCGCTTATTGTGGTCAACTGTATTGTGTTGGGGCGTGCCGAAGCGTTCGCATCCAAAAACAATGTTTTAGCATCCGCTCTCGACGGTTTTGGTATTGGCCTGGGATTTACATCGGCGCTTACCTTGCTGGGGGCAATCCGTGAATTGCTGGGCACCGGGAAAATATTTTCCTTGTCCATTTATCCGGAAAATTTTGGATCGCTCATCTTCGTGCTTGCACCGGGAGCATTTATCGTGCTGGGATATCTGATTGCGACATTTAATAAGTTGCAGAAAAAATAATAGAGGGGACTGCCCGTTGAAAAATTTCGCTAAAAAAAACCGAAATCCGAAACACGGAACCCGAAACAAAAGAAGAATATGGAATACATTGGAATTATTATAGTTGCCATTTTTGTAAACAACATCGTTTACTCGCAATTCTTAGGAATTTGTCCTTTTCTGGGTGTTTCTAAAAAAATAGATACAGCCATTGGTATGGGGCTTGCCGTTACTTTTGTGCTAACCATTTCAACCATTGTAACTTTCTTGCTGCAAAAGGGTGTTCTCGAACCTTTCGGCCTGGGGTACCTGCAAACCATCTCTTTCATTCTGGTTATTGCCGCCCTGGTGCAAATGGTTGAGATTATTTTGAAGAAGGTTTCACCGTCCCTATATCAGGCATTGGGAGTTTTTCTACCGTTAATAACCACCAACTGCGCCATTCTGGGTGTCGCTATTTTGGTTATCCAAAAAGATTTCAACCTGTTGCAATCGGTAGTTTTTGCCATTGCCACATCGCTCGGCTTTGCGTTGGCGCTAATCATTTTCTCGGGTATCCGGGAGCAGCTCTCACTGACCAAGGTTCCGAAAGCGATGCAGGGAATTCCTATTGCTCTTATTACTGCCGGAATTATTGCTATGGCTTTTATGGGATTCTCGGGAATTGACCATGTATTTAAATAAACATTAAAGATGTGCGCTACCTATTTTTAATCGCAGGATTCAACGCCATTTTTTTCGCACTGCTACTTTTTCAAAAAAGAATGGCGAAGCACGACAAAATTCTTTTTTGCTGGCTGATCTATCTGGGATTCTACACAGGTATTTACGGTCTCTTCTCTCATAAACTGTTTTCTAATTACCATCTGCTCTCGGCATCCTTCGTTTCACTGCTGATGCTGAACGGGCCATTTTTATATCTCTATATCTCCTCGCTTATTCAGCATAATTTCAAGCTGACCACCGAAAAGTTGTTGCATTTTCTGCCTTTTCTGTTGTTTAACCTGTACCTTCTTATCGCCTCCTTTTTCCCCGATGCCTCGGAAGGGATCCGGCTGGACCACGTAGAGCATGCCGGCAAACCGCTTTTCCTGTTCAATCTTTTTCTTACACTGACGGTTTTATCGGGCCCGATCTATTTCATTTTGGCCTTCCGGATGTTTAAGAAATTGGATATTAATATTTTCAACAACTTCTCTTCCGACGCGAATGTCAACCTCAGTTGGCTCCGGAAACTGGTTTATTCTTTCGGAGTTATCTGGACAATGCTAATGATCATAGCAACCGTCCATCATATTTTCCACCTGGGGTCACTCTCATTCTGCACCGACGGCCTCTCGCTTTCTTTGTCCATTTTTGTTATTCTTATCGGATATTTCGGATTGAAGCAAAATGAGATTTTCTCGCAGGAAGCTATTAAAGAGGAAAATACCTACATATCCGCCGATAAAAACAAAGAGAAATATGCAGGCATTCCCATGAGTGAAGAAGAATTGGGCGATTGTGCAGAAAAAATCAGGCATTTTGTGGAGACGGAAAAAGCGTATCTGAATCCCGACCTGTCGCTCCCTCAATTGGCAGAAACGCTTGACGTGCCTTCTCATCATCTTTCGCGGGTGATAAACGACCAATTCGGTGTAAATTTCTTCAATTTTGTAAACAGGTACCGGGTAGAGGAAGTAAAAGCAAAAATAAACGACCCGAAATTCCGGAATTTATCCATTCTGGGAATCGCCTACGATAGCGGATTTAACTCCAAATCGGCATTCAACAGGGTTTTCAAGAATATGGAAGGCATAACGCCCTCGGAATATAAAAGGCAAATATCGCACCAAACCGATTAACAAAATAGCCGCTAAAGCATTAAACCATCCGCCAAATCATTTGTCTTAAAGATAAACAAAATGATGTTTTACTCTTTAATATTTACAGATATGAAAAAGTTAATAAACACTATCCTGATTGTCTTTGTAGTCACATTGCTTACCTCTTGCATGGCTCTTCAAGGCGGGGCTTATTCTCAAAACGGTTATGACAGGGATGGGGATTACGGTTATTACGATAATGACAATGATGATTATTATTATGGTGATAACAATTATTATAACCGGGACGGAGTAAATATTCAGGTTTTTTACAACGAACTGCGGCCTTACGGCAGATGGATGAGGCACAGCAGTTACGGCGATATCTGGATACCAAGAGTAGGACGCAATTTTCATCCCTATGCGACTAATGGATATTGGGTGATGACCAACTACGGTAACACTTGGGTATCTGACTTCTCCTGGGGTTGGGCGCCTTTCCACTACGGACGATGGTTCTACGACGACTACTACGGATGGGCATGGATTCCCGGATACGAGTGGGCACCTGCCTGGGTAACCTGGAGAACAGGCGGCGGATACTATGGATGGGCTCCTATGGGACCGAGAATGGGAATCAACATACAGATCAATCTGCCGCTAAGCTACTGGGTTTTTCTGCCCGACAGATACATGTATCATAGAAATATGTACAACTACTATCCCGGAAGAGGCCATTATCACGGTATTTACAACAATACTACCATTATAAACAACACCTATGTTTATAACAACAATCGTTACTACAGTGGCCCAACCGCCAATGAATACCGCAGCACGACAGGAAGAAGCGTGAGTGTGCGCACATTGGATACAAACGGGCGCTCAGGCAGGACAACAGTTAACGACAGGTCCGTAAGCGTTTACACGCCCGGGAGCTCGAGAAGCAGCAGCGGAAATGTTTCAAGATCGGGCAATGTAAACAGTACAACAAGAGGTTCTTCTGCAACAAGAGGAACGGTTAATTCCGACACACGTAGTGGTGGAGCAATACGTAGTGGCGAAGGAACACGCAGCGGCGAAGTAAACAGAAGCACATCCACAAGAAGTGCCAGCCCGGCAAATCGCGAAACGATAAACAACCGCTCGAACAACACGGATACTCCAGCCCGAAGCAGCACAACCCGTGAAGTAAACAGCTCTCGCTCATCAAACAGTAGTTCTGCAAGAAGCGCAGCACCACAACAAACAACCAGACAAACAACCAGAAGCAACAACGAGACAACGGTAAGATCACAACGCGGCGAATCGGCAGTATCGGCAAGAAGTAATGAAAGCAACTCTACAAGAAGCAGTTCTGCAACAAGAAGCAGTTCCGAATCCGGAAGATCAACTTCCGGACGCAGATAAACTTATTTATTTCGCATAGCTCACCGCTCTTGTTTCGCGGATCACGGTAATTTTCACTTGGCCCGGATAAGTCATATCAGTTTGAATTTTCCGGGCTATTTCTGCCGAAAGTTTTTCAGTATCCTGATCATCAAGCTTGTCCGCTCCAACAATAACGCGTAATTCACGACCGGCCTGAATAGCATACGTTTTCACCACACCGGGATACGAAAGCGCCAGATTTTCCAAATCGTTCAGACGTTTCATATACGCCTCCACAATTTCGTGCCTTGCACCGGGACGGGCGCCTGAAATGGCATCACAAACCTGAACGATAGGCGCCAGGAGAGTCGTCATTTCCACCTCATCGTGGTGTGAACCGACAGCGTTGCAGATATCGGGTTTTTCCTTATACTTCTCAGCCAGTTTCATTCCGAGCAAAGCGTGTGGCAATTCCGGCTCATCGTCGGGTACCTTGCCGATATCGTGCAGTAATCCGGCACGCCTGGCTTTTTTGGGATTCAATCCGAGCTCTGTAGCCATAATAGCACACAAGTTAGCTGTTTCACGAGAGTGTTGGAGCAAATTTTGCCCGTAGGATGAACGGTATTTCATTTTTCCGATCAAACGGATCAATTCCGGATGCATACCGTGGATTCCCAAATCGATGACCGTCCGTTTTCCGGTTTCCACGATCTCTTCTTCAATCTGTTTCTTCACTTTCGACACAACCTCTTCGATCCTTGCAGGATGAATACGTCCATCAGCAACAAGTTGATGAAGCGATAAACGGGCAATCTCACGACGAACGGGATCAAAACCCGATAAAACAATTGCCTCGGGCGTATCATCTACAACGATTTCAACTCCCGTCGCAGCTTCCAGCGCACGGATATTCCGTCCTTCACGGCCAATTATACGCCCTTTTACTTCATCGGAATCGATATGAAAAACCGTAACGGCGTTCTCTATGGCAGTTTCCGTCGCCACGCGTTGGATGCTTTGAACAACAATACGCTTGGCCTCCTTGTTTGCCGTCATTTTGGCATCTTCCATAATCTCGTTGATATACGATTGGGCATTGGTTTTAGCCTCTTCCTTTATCGACTCAATCAAACGCTCCCTGGCTTCATCGGCCGAAAGCCCCGAAATAGTTTCCAACTGTTCAACAGACTGACGAAAAACCTTCTCCAGTTCGGCGTTTTTCCTGTCCAACAATTCCTGCTGGTTTTCAAGGTTGACACGAACATTGTCCATCTCGTTTCCTTTCTTACCCAACTCTTCCTGACGCTGATTCAACAACATTTCACGTTGTTTCAGCCGGTTTTCGGTAATTTGTATTTTCGACGTACGCGCATTGGCTTGTTTTTCAGCTTCAGCCTTCATCGAAATAATTTCCTCCTTAGCTTCCAGTAATTTATTTTTCCTGATTACCTCAGCATCTTTTTCAGCATCGCTCAAAATGTTTTGAGCACGCGAGTTTGCCGCCTTACCGGTTAAATACCAAGCAATAACCGCTCCGATAATTAATCCGATAACTCCTATAACTATTTCCATATTTCTGATTATTAATTATTTATAAAATTCTCACGTTCAATTTATCCAATTAAGCGCAAGGAAAGGTTCTCTATTAATTTTGTCTTTTCAAAAAATAAAAATCGCACTGTCTCACGAATCGATTAAAACCAACCGTGAAAAAGTGCGATGCAAGTTAGCCCTGACAATCAGGACTCTGTTCTATTTATTCAGAAAGATATCCAGCTCTTTTATCAATGAACTGATCGTATCCTCATAGGGTTTCGTATTATTCTTACTCTCAATAGAAAAATTCTCCACCAATGCCTGTATGGCGGTCATAGCCATAAAGTCTTGTACGGTTAAATCGGAATTTCCTCCAAACTTAACCCTGTACTGATTTATCTTATTGTGTATTGTTTTGGCAGCTTTTCTGAAGGCCTCCTCTTCCGATTGCCTGATCTTCAGCGGGTACTTCCGGCCGTCAATTTCCAACGTTAATAAAAACTTTTCGTCGCCCATAGCATAAATTTTTTTGTTTAACTATTTAATAAATTTATGCATTTATCAACTTCTCGCACTAATTTCGACAGTTTGTTTTTGGCAATTTTCACATCCACCGATGCTGCAGTAATGGTCCTTGCTGTTTTTAAACTATCGTATTTTGTCTTCAACTGATTGAGCTGCTCCGTTTTTTCAGCAAACTGTTGCTGAGTGACCTGTAAATCAGATTTTAATCGAATATTTTCCGCTTTCAGAGTGTCGCACATGTACATCACCTGCCTCACACGAAACTCCAAATCAGTCAACAACTTTTTTTTCTCTTCAGTCATAGAAAAACAAAAATTCACGCAAATATAGTCATTGCTCGTGTTTTGCACAACTTTTCGCAAGTTATTTTTCATAAATTCATTCCATTGTGCCAAATATTGAAAAGTTTGGTTGAGATTTTGTAAATTTGTGCCGTAACTATCCGCTACAATGAACAAGATAAAGATAATCGTCAGCAACGAAATTTTAGCTGTTTGTCCCGAATTTCACTTCTCTGCAATATGTTGCAGGGTAAAAAATTCTCCTTACAGCGAAGAATTATGGAAAGAGATGGATGCCTTTTCGGCAGATTTCCGGTCAAGAAATAAAATGGAAGACATAGCCCGAAGAGAAGCTATTTTTGCCACACGCCAGGCGTATAAGAATCTGGGAAAAGACCCGAGCCGATACCGGCCTTCGGCAGAAGCATTGTGCAGGCGGATAATTAAGGATGTAAACCTGTATCAGATAGATACGCTGGTGGACCTGATCAATTTGGTTTCGCTGAAAACCGGATATTCCATCGGCGGATTCGATGCCGGTAAGATTCAGGGGGATCTGGTACTGGGTGTTGGAACAGCCAACGAAAAATTCGAAGCTATTGGCCGTGGGCTGCTGAATATTGAAGGCTTGCCGGTTTACCGGGACGAAATTGGAGGAATAGGTACGCCCACCAGCGACGAGGAGCGCACAAAAATAACCGCGGAAACCACTCGCCTGTTGATGATCATAAACGGATATTCCGGGAAGGAAGGATTACAGGAAGCCACGGATTATTCGACAGGACTGTTGAAAAAATATGCGGAAGCGGAAGAAATCAACCTTTCCGTAACAGAATTCTAAACGTACTTCCCTTTCCTATTTCGGATTGCTTCACGAATATTTTTCCGCCGTGGTACGTTTCCACAATTCGTTTCACGAGCGACAAGCCCAGCCCCCATCCCCTCTCTTTGGTGGTAAACCCCGGCATAAAAATGGTGTTGAATTTCGATTTTGCGAGGCCTTTTCCGGTGTCGGTTATATCGAGAAAATAATATTTCCCTTTTTCGCCCATCGAGTAAGTAATGACGCCCTGCCCGCTCATCGCATCCACAGCATTCTTGGTCAGGTTTTCGATGACCCAGCTGAATAACGACTCGTTAAGCAGGATTATCGCGGGCGAACGGGGGAAGTCGAAAACCAGCTCCACTTTATCGGAAATTCGCTTTTCGAGATAGGCAACCGATTGCCGCACCGCCTCCTGCCAAGCCACCGGTTTAATATCGGAAGCAGAGCCGATTTTGGAAAACCGTTCTGCAATAACTTCCAGCCGATGCACATCCTTACCCATTTCATCCATCAAAGCCGGATCAATCTCTTTCAGTCTTAAATATTCCATCCACGCAATCAACGACGAGATAGGCGTTCCCAACTGGTGCGCCGTCTCTTTCGATAACCCTGCCCACACCTTGTTCTGCTGCGCTTTTTGCGAGCTCATGAGAGCAAAAAACGCCAGCGCGATAAATATGGATATCGCCAACAACTGCACGTACGGATACGCCTGCAACCGTTTGAGGATAAAAGAATCGTCATAATAAACATACTGGTTGAACTCTTCAAGCGGGATGGGATCATGTTTTCGGGCAAACTCATCTGTTTTTTTCAGTAAAAACCCGTGCACGTCTTTTGCGGGAAGTTTTATGTTATTAGCAGTGACCGTTTCACTGGTTTTATCGTACAAGATAACCGGAATAGTCTTATTGCTTTGTAAAATCTGCAGCACAAGATTCATGTCGGTGTTTTCATCGCTTTTGGCAAGCAGCTCGGTCGCCGCAGCCCAAATCTCGATCTTATTTCGTTCTTCCTTAGCCAATTCTTTCACAAGCCTGTTCGAAAAAACAAGCGAAGCCACGGCAATAACAATAGCAATAGCCATGAAAGCATATTTTATAAGGAGTCGGGAATCTAAAAAAAGTTTCATTCGTTCGTTTGCTTTAAACTTTTCTTACAAAGTAACGAAAAAAGGTTCGAATTAGAGACTGTTTAAGTTTGTTTCGCTATTCAAAAAGAATTATTTTTCAGGAGGGTTTTTTCTTGTTTTGGCGATTATAGCGGGCTATTTGAGCCAAATAAAAGGAAGAAGAATACAAAAAAGAAACTTTTTGAAGGCGAAGATGTCTTTATCATCCTCTTTCGTAAGAAATTTAAACAGTTTCTTTATTGAGTGCGGGGTTTTTTTATAACAAAATTCACTTTCTATTCTTACTTCTCCATAAAATTTGTATTTTTGTGCACGAACACGGAAATGAATTTTAATTTAAATAAGTATGAAGAGAATATTTTTATTACTGACAGGAATATTGTTTTCCCTGCTGATCCATGCACAACAGCGGCCCGATCCGCAACCTGCGCCGGATACTTTCGAGAAATTCAAAGTAGGAATGGCCGGATACACGTTTGCCAAGTTCGATCTGGACAAGACATTGGAAATTATGCAAAAGTGCGATGTCCACTATCTCTGTATAAAAGATTTTCATTTGCCGTTAAACAGTACCGATGAACAGATTGCTGCTTTTCATACCAGGCTGAAAGCTAAAAACGTGACCGGTTATGCCGTCGGCCCCATTTATATGCGATCGCAGGAAGAAATAGACAAAGCATTTGAGTATGCCAGGCGCGTGGGCGTGAAACTGATCGTCGGCGTGCCCAACTACGAACTACTGCCATATGTGGATAAAAAAGTGAAGGAATACAATTTCAAGTACGCTATTCACCTGCACGGGCCGGATATGCCGCTTTATCCCGATGCCGAAGATGTCTGGAAAAACGTGAAAGGCCTTGATCCGCGCATCGGAATGTGTCTGGACATCGGTCATGACCGCCGTAACGGGAAGGATCCGGTGAAAGACCTGAAAAAATATAAATCACGTGTTTTCGATATACATATTAAAGATGTGACCGGAGCCACCAAGCAGGGATACTCTGTTGAAGTGGGACGCGGGATCCTGGATATTCCGGCATTTGTAAAAATGCTCAGGGAGGTAGGGTACGAAGGCGTTTGCAGCCTGGAGCACGAACGCAATATGGATGATCCGTTCCTGGGAATTGCTGAATCCATCGGATATTTCAGGGGAGTAATAGCTGCTACAAAAAAATAATGATCACCTTCATTATAATCGGGATAACAGCCATAATCTCCATAGCGGCTTTCGGTAATCGCACGATGATGGACAAACTCATTTTCCAGCCTACGGAAGCCAAACGGGGACAATGGTATCGTCTCTTCACCTACGGCGTATTGCATGCCGACTACATGCACCTTATCTTCAATATGTTCACGCTCTATTTTTTTGGCGGAGATATAGAGCGGACTTTTAAAACAACTTTCGGAGAAGAAGCAGGAACCGCCTGTTACCTGCTTCTCTACATAACCGCGCTGCCCATATCCATACTTCCAACCTACTTCAAACAGAAAGACAACGTTAACTACCGGGGATTAGGTGCGTCGGGCGCGGTCTCTGCGGTAATTTTCGCTTATATCCTCATCAATCCGATGAGTTTTATGGGAATTTTATTCATTCCGGTCTGGTTGCCCGCTTTCCTTTTCGGAATAATCTTTTTGCTTATTTCTGTTTCTCTCGATAAAAAGCAATCCATGGGAATCAATCACTTGGCGCATATAACGGGCAGTTTGTACGGAATAGCCTTTATGGTAATAGTTTTTATTACACTTGCCCACATCAATCTAGTAAGCGGGTTTATCGATAAAGTAAAAGTCGATTCAATCAACGACCTTATCCGAATAGGTTATTGATTCGTAAAATCATGAAATGTATAGACATTTTTGCCTAATTTTGTAGGAAAATTCTTATCGATGAATTTGAAAAGTGATGACAAATCCCTGCATTGGAAAGTATTGGATAGCGAATACCTGTATCGGGAACCCTGGTTAACGGCCAGAAAAGAACGATTGCAACTGCCCAACGGGAATATCGCTCCCGACTATTACGTGCTGGAATATGCCAATTGGGTAAATACAATTGCTATAACCCGCGAAAAAAAGTTTGTGCTGGTAAAGCAATACAGGCATGGGATCGGGCAGGTTTGCTACGAGTTGTGTGCCGGAGTATGCGAAAAGAGTGACCGGTCGCCGCTCGAATCGGCAAAAAGGGAATTGATGGAAGAGACCGGCTACGGAAACGGGAAATGGAGCGAATTCATTTGTCTGTCTCCCAACGCGAGCGCAAACACCAATCTTTCGTACTGTTTCATTGCCGAAGATGTGGAGAAAATAAACGATCAGGCGTTGGAAGATTCCGAGGACCTTACGGTTCACCTGTTCTCACTCGACGAAGTGAAGGAGCTGCTGATGAACGGAGAAATTATCCAGGCTACTATGGCAGCGCCATTGTGGAAGTATATCGCTGTAAATCATTTGTTATGAAAGACGCTGTCTTGTATCTGATCCCTACAACGCTGGGGGATACGCCGGTTGAGCAGGTTTTGCCTTCGTACAACACCCTGGTCATTTCCGGATTACGCCATTTCATCGTAGAGAATGTGCGCACGGCACGCAGGTTTCTGAAGCAGTGCAACAAGGAGATCGATATCGATACACTCACCTTTTATGAACTGAACGAACATACCGACCGGCAACATATCCGGGAATACCTGGAACCCATCCGGCAAGGAGAGAGCGTGGGGATTATCTCCGAAGCCGGCTGTCCGGCCATTGCCGATCCGGGAGCCGATGTAGTAGCCATTGCACAAAACGAAAGAATAAAAGTTGTGCCGCTGGTTGGCCCGTCATCGTTGCTCATGGCCATGATGGCATCGGGATTTAACGGGCAGAGTTTTGCTTTCCACGGCTACTTGCCTATCGATTCCGGAGAACGGATAAAGATGCTGAAAAAGTTAGAGACCCGGGCATATGGTGAAAACCAAACGCAACTTTTTATCGAAACACCCTATCGAAACCAAAAGATGGCAGAAGAGATTTTGCAGCATTGCAAGCCGCAAACACTTTTATGCATCGCGATGGATATCTCGTGCGAAGATGAATATATTGTCACAAAACCGGTGAAAGCGTGGAAAAACCAACTGCCCGACATGCACAAAAAGCCGTGTGTTTTTCTTATCTACAGATAGGTGCCACACGCGATAAAACCCGTAACCCGTAACTCGAATGAACATTCAACACAACATACAACTTCAACCCTACAATTCTTTTAAAACAAAGGCGTTGTCCAAACTTTTCGCACAACCCGCCACCGTCACGGAGTTGCAAGAAATTCTTTCCGAATATAAAACCGAAAAGAAGCTGGTTATCGGAAAAGGATGTAACCTGTTTTTCACCCGGAATTTCGACGGGCTGATTATCAAACCCGAGATTTACGGCATCCATATTCTGGAGGAGGATGCCGCCGGGGTAGAAATTGAAGTGGGGGCAGCGGAAGAGTGGGACAAATTTGTGGAGTTTTGTGTCTCCCGTGGTTATTCGGGAGTCGAGAACCTGTCGCTTATCCCCGGAACGGCAGGCGCCGCACCGATACAGAATATCGGTGCATACGGAGCTGAAGTAAAAGATGTGATCACGTGTGTGAAAACGGTAGAGATCGAGAGTGGCCATATTCAGAATTTCTCCAACGCAGCATGCGGCTTTGCGTATCGAAACAGCATTTTCAAGCAGACACGAAAATTTGTGATAACTTCAGTGGTTTTCAGGTTATCGAAATCGTTCACGTACATCGAAAAATATGCCGATTTGAACCTGGAGCTGAAGAACAATTCCAACCCGTCTTTGTCTCAGGTGCGGGAAGCCATTATCCGGATCCGTACCCGAAAGCTACCCGATTATCTTGAACTGCCCAATGCGGGGAGTTTCTTCAAAAATCCCATTCTGTCGAAACCGGAAAAGGAAAAACTGCTCACTCTCCTACCCGATGCTCCCGTTTACAATGCCGGGAACGACAGTTTTAAAACTTCGGCGGCATACCTCATCGAAAAAGCAGGCTGCAAAGGAAAACGAAAAGGCAACGTGGGGATTTACGATCATCACGCGCTGATTGTCGTCAACTACGGAACCGAAAACGGAGAGGAGATTCTGAGTTTCATTCAGGATGTTCAATACGAAGTGCAACTAAAATTCAATATTGAATTGGAACCGGAAGTTTGGATATATTAGTAAAAAAACCTAAATTTACAGATCATATTATGTCATCATTCATTATCGAAGGCGGGCACCGGTTAAAAGGCGAAATATTTCCGCAAGGAGCCAAGAACGAAGCATTGCAGGTAATCTGCGCTACACTGCTTACCGAAGAAGAAGTCGTCATCGAAAATATTCCCGATATCCTGGACGTGAACAATCTTATAGCACTGCTCAAAGATATGGGCGTGGAAGTGCATAAATTAAATCCGGACACCTATTCGTTCAAAGCTTCAGCTATTGACCTGGAGTTCACGAAGACGGAAGATTACATGAAAAAAATTGCTGCTCTGCGTGGGTCCATCATGATAATAGGGCCGCTTCTGGCACGATTCGGCAAGGCCAGCGTCCCCAAACCGGGGGGCGATAAGATCGGGAGACGGCGCTTAGACACGCACTTCAACGGAATTATGAAACTGGGCGCCGAACTGATTTTCGACGAGAAAAAACAACTTTTCTCCCTCTCCGCCAACAACCTCCGCGGGCAGTATATCCTGTTGGAAGAAGCATCGGTTACCGGAACCGCCAACTTGCTGATGGCTGCCGTGTTTGCAGAAGGAGAAACCATTATCTACAACGCCGCCTGCGAGCCTTACGTGGAGCAGTTGAGCAAGATGCTGGTAAGGATGGGGGCAAAAATCGAAGGGATAGGCTCCAACCGGCTTACCGTGAAAGGGGTGACAAAACTGGGCGGCTGCCGCCATAAATTACTGCCCGATATGATTGAAATCGGCAGTTTTATCGGCATGGCGGCCATGACCGCATCGGAAATAACCATAAAAAACTCATCGATAGAGAACCTGGGAATCATCCCCGAAAGCTTTCGCCGGTTGGGTATTACCGTTCAGCAACAAGGCGACGATCTATATATTCCGCCGCAGGAACATTATACCATCGAATCGTTTATCGACGGCTCCATCCTCACCATTGCCGATGCACCGTGGCCAGGCCTCACCCCCGACTTGCTGAGCGTGATGCTGGTTGTCGCCACCAAAGCCGAAGGCTGTGTGCTGATACATCAGAAAATGTTTGAGAGCCGCCTGTTTTTCGTGGATAAGCTTATCGATATGGGTGCTCAGATCATTTTGTGCGACCCGCACCGGGCAACGGTTATCGGGTTGGGTAACCGGTTCCGTCTCCGCGGAATGACCATGACTTCGCCCGACATTCGTGCCGGAATCTCACTCCTTATTGCTGCCATGAGCGCCAAAGGCACAAGCACCATTCACAATATCGACCAGATAGACCGGGGCTATCAGAATATTGACATACGGTTGAACAGGTTGGGAGCGAAGATCGAGAGGAGGTGACCTGGAAACTGGTCAACAAAATGTTACCAACAAGCGTAAAAAGACAACGACACAGCAGATTTTTGCCAACGCACCGACTATAATTGTAATTTAGAAACCGAATTAAACAAGACAGTTTGAATGAAAAGAGATACAGATATTTCGCAGGAAGTAGCACTCATCTGGAATACCGCCAATGATGTATTAAGAGATATTTTTCAACGGACAGAATACCCCGACATTATTTATCCGATGGTGCTTATCCGCAGGATTGAAGGCGTGATGATTGCCAAGACAGAACAACTCAAAAAAGAATTGGAAAGCCAACTGTCAAAAGTGGACAAGAAAACACAAGAACAAATTCTGAACGGAAAAGTCATGCAGGAAATCAAGTTTAACAACATAAGCGGAAAAACACTCTCAATTCTTGCAGGTGAAGGTGAAAGTAGTATTAAAAATAATTTTATTGCTTACCTAAATGGCTACACCGACAACATCAAAATAATCATTGACCGTTCGGGTATTCGTTCACACATAAACAAACTGGCTGAAGAAAAAATCCTTTACACACTCATTAAAGACTTTTCGGAGATTGACCTAAGCCCCGAAAAGGTGAGCAACATCAAAATGGGTTATGTGTTTGAGGAGTTGGTTCGCAAATTTTCTGAAGCCAACAATGCCGAAGCAGGAGAGCACTATACGCCCCGCGAGGTGATTGACCTGATGACGCATATGCTCGATATGGACGAGAAAGCCATCAAAGACGGACAACTCGTTACCATTTACGACCCTGCCTGCGGTAGCGGCGGTATGCTTTCGGCAGCCAAAGAGTTTATTGAAGAAAAAATAAACCCCAACGCCAAAACAGTGCTTTACGGACAGGAGGTAAACGACAAAACCTGGGCTGTAGCACAAGCCGATTTGTTGCTGAAAGGCGAAACGGCTTACATCACCAAAGGCGACACGCTTTATGAAGATGGTGCAGCGGGTGAGCAGTTCGACTTTATGCTTTCCAATCCGCCCTATGGCAAAAGCTGGAAGAAAATTCAAAAGAAAGTACTTGTCAATAGCAATGGACGTTTTGACGTGGGGCAACCCCGCAGCAGCGATGGGCAATTACTCTTTACCCTCCACATGATTAGCAAAATGAAACCTGCCGAGTTGGGCGGTTCTACCATTGCTATCGTTCACAACGGTTCACCTTTATTTAGTGGTGATGCCGGAAGCGGTGAAAGCGAAATACGCAGATACATTTTGGAAAACGACTGGCTGGAAACCATTGTAGCACTGCCCACCGAATTGTTTTACAACACGGGCATTGCCACTTACATCTGGCTGGTGCGTAACAACAAGTCCGAAAAACGTAAAGGGAAAATACAACTCATTGACGCTTCCAGTTTTTGGAAACCAATGAAACGCAGTTTGGGCAACAAACGCAGACGCATTGACGAAACGCAAATCAATGAAATCATCAAAATACATAAATCGTTTGAACCCGGACATTACAGCAAGATATTTGAATTGGAAGATTTTGCTTTCCGCAAAGTGTTTTTGGATTTGGAGGAAACCGATGAAAACGGCAATCCGATAACTGAAGAAAAAGAAGTAAACATTGCCCAAAACAAACTGGTCGACATCTTGCTGATAAAAACAACTGATGACAAAAAACGCTTAGCCGAACTGAAAGACAAAAAAGGCAAAGAAGGCGAATTTACTTTTAATCTTAACCCTGAAAGCGAATTGGCCACTAAACACAAAACGGCTGACACCATCATAACCATTCGCAAAACATTAGACGGGAACAAATTGGGGCTGAAAGCCACCATCAATGTACCGAAGATTGTGAAAGACACCGAATACATTCCGTGGAGAGACGACAAAGAAGCCTTCCTGAAACGCGAGGTAGAAAAGAAATGGGAAATCACCAAAGAGGAAAAGGGCTACGAAATTCCTTTTACCAAACATTTCTATGTGTATCAGCCTTTGCGTGATGCTGCTTTGGTAACTTCTGAAATTGCAGAATTGGAAAACAGTAATACAGAAATCTTGAACCAATTGGGCATTGCCTTATGAGCAGATACGAAACATATAAGCCCAGCTGTATTGACTGGATTGGTAATGTGCCGGAACATTGGGAAACAGTAAGAATAAAAAATGTAGCTTCTATTGTAAATGGCTCAACTCCTTCAAGTTCAGTTGAAGAATATTGGGATGGTGATATTATTTGGGCAACCCCTGGAGATTTCAATAAATATGAAAAAATCATTGACGACTCTGAAAGTAAAATAACAGAGGCAGGTTACAAGAGCTGTGGAACTTCATTGGTTCCCGTGGGCTCTGTTGTGATTACGACAAGAGCACCGATAGGAAATGTTCTGATTGCGGGAAAAGAACTTTGCACAAATCAAGGTTGCAAAACACTTGTTCCAAACAGGATTGAAAGTAGATTTCTTTATTACATCATCTCAATTTCATCAATTGAATTAAACGTACTTGGTCAAGGCACAACCTTTTTAGAGTTGTCAAAAGAAAGTTTAGGAACATTTAAACTTCCATTACCTGACTTTGATGAACAACTCGCCATCGCCAACTACTTAGACCACCAAACCCAAAAGATTGACTGCCTGATAGCCAACAAAAAAGCACAGGCAGAAAAACTGAAAGAACTGCGGCAAATTGAAATTAACAATGCCGTTACCAAAGGACTAAACCCAAATGCAGAAATGAAAGACAGCGGTATTGAGTGGTTGGGTAAAATTCCAAAGCATTGGGAGGTGAAGAGGTTGAAGAATATTCTAATTGAAAAGATGATGTATGGTGCAAATGAAATTGCCGATGATGACAATGAGAATAATCCAAGATATATCAGAATTACGGATTTTGGTTCAAATGGCGAATTAAGAGATGATACTTTTAAATCACTTCCAATGGAAGTAGCCAAAGATTATTTATTGCGGGAAGGAGATATTTTATTTGCTCGTAGCGGTGCAACAGTGGGTAAAACTTTTCAATTTAAAAATTATAGTGGCATTGCTTGCTTCGCTGGTTACTTAATTAAGGCAAGGGCTAATAATCAAATCATTACTTCAGACTTTCTATTTTATTTCACTCAATCTAATGCTTATGAAAACTGGAAAAATTCCATCTTCAGCAAAGCAACCATAGAAAATATTGGTGCAGACAAATATCAATTGTTAAAACTGTGTGTTCCAAATTCAATTGAGGAGCAAAACGAGATAACAGAGTATTTAATTAAACGCACCACAGCCATTGATCAACTCATTAAAAATATTGAAGCACAAATTGAAAAACTGCAAGAGCTGCGAAAGATAAAGATATATGAAGCCGTAACGGGGAAAATAAAAGTAAACAGGTATGAGTAAGGGAATTGGAAATACACAGTTATTTGGCTCCATCAAGCAATTGATTGAAGAAAGCCGTCAGCAGGTAGCGGTAACGGTTAATGCTACCATTACGGGCTTGTATTGGCATATTGGTAAAAAAATTAATGATGATATATTACAAAACTCGCGGGGTGAATATGGCAAGCAGATTGTCGCGACACTGTCGCGACAATTGACGGATGAATACGGTAAAGGCTGGAGTGAAAAACAATTGAGGCATTGTATCCAATTTGCCACCATCTTTAAAGATGATCAAATTGTCTCTACACTGTGGAGACAATTGAGCTGGTCTCATCTCAAACTTATTATTTATATAGAAGACCCTTTAAAACGTGCTTTTTACACAGAAATGTGCAAACTCGAAAAATGGAGTGTAAGAACTTTTCAGGAACGCATCAATTCGATGCTGTACGAGCGTACCGCTATAAGCAAAAAGTCGGAACTGACGTTAAAACAGGATTTGGAGCAACTCAAAACAGACAAACAGCTCACGCCGGATTTAGTATTCAGGGACCCCTATTTTCTTGATTTTCTTGGATTAAAGGATACTTATTCTGAAAAGGATTTGGAAACAGCTATCGTAGTCGAACTACAACGGTTCATCATTGAGTTGGGCAACGACTTTGCCTTTATGGCCCGCCAAAAGCGCATAACCATCGATAACCGCGACTATAAGATAGACCTCTTATTCTATCACCGTAGGCTCAAATGTCTGGTCGTCATTGATTTGAAACTGGGAGAGTTTGAAGCCGGATTCAAGGGGCAAATGGAATTGTACCTTCGTTATTTGGAAAAATATGAAAAGATAGAAGGCGAAAATCAACCGATTGGACTGATACTGTGTGCCGGTAAAAATGAAGAACATATTGAATTGCTACAATTGGACAAGAGCAATATTCGAGTAGCAGAATACCTCACTGAATTGCCCGATAAAGCGCTATTGCAAAAAAAACTGCATGAGGCAATAGAAAATGCTCGTGCCCGAATGCTCAACCAAAAGAATAAGGACGATGAGTAAACAACGTAAGGATTGGGAACGAATATTTGAAGACCATTTTTGTCATCAGCTATACACCAAATGGGGCTATCGCATTTTCCGTGACAGTGAAGTAACGGTGGACAAAGAAAACTGCATCCATTGGGACAAGTTAGAACAGTTTTGGGAAGATACCCAACGCCCCACCCTGCAAGCTGTAAAATCTGAATTAGGCCATGATTGGAAAAAGGATTTAGGCAAAAAGATTTTTGAGCAACTACAAGAAAAACCTTTATTCCAGTTACTTCGTGACGGACTGAAAGTAAACAGTCAGCACACCCTCGATTTACTCTACTTCAAACCCGAACGTAGCGACAATAAGCATCAGGAAGAACTGGCTAAGAAAAATATATTTAGCGCTATCCGTCAATATCACTTTACCAGTGCTGCCAATGCACGGCAAGAGGAAGACGACCGCCAAAGTATTGATATTGTGGTTTGCCTGAACGGTTTTGCGATCATCACCCTTGAACTGAAACACACCCTTGCCAAACAAAATGTGCTGGATGCTGTAAAGCAATATTGCGAACGTGACACCGAACGGCCTATTTTTTACCGTGCCTTTGTGCATATAGCCACCGATGACGAAAAGGCTAAAATCGCCACCACATTCAGCAAGCCTCCCGTCAAAGACGATTTCAGGGAGTTTAACACAGGTTTGATCAATCAGAAAATAAGCGGTGATGATTATGCGGTGCAATACCTGTATAATGAAATTCTGGCTCCCGATAGTGTGCTCAATTTTATTGAACGCTATTTGTATGGAAACACACAGGGTTGGATTTTCCCACGTTACCACCAACAACGTTGTGTAAAACGCATTTACAATGACATTATACAGCATTACAGCAAAAAGAAATCGCTGAACCTTCGCTACCTGATTCAGCACAGTGCGGGAAGCGGTAAGAGTAATACCATTGTTTGGCTGGTGCAGAACCTGCGAAACCTGCACGTCAAAAACCAAAAGGTATTTGACCACATCATTATCCTTACGCACCGCATTAACCTTGACGACCAAATCAGCAAAGACTTTTTAAAAGCCATCGGTCAAGCAGGCGTGGTAGCGTATTGCAAAAAGAGCAATGATGTTCGTTTGGCTTTAGGCGATCGATTGGAAAATTACCGAAATCCAGAAATCCCTATCAATGCCCCTGTAATAGTTACCATTCTGCATAAGTTTTCATTTCTGAAAGACCTTGCCGACCAGACAGGAAAAAATATTTGCTTCATTATAGACGAAGCCCACACCAATCAGGAAGGCAAGTTGCACGAAAAAATGGTGGATGTTTTTGATGAAGCCACAGGACAAACTATTCAGCAAAAAGTTGAGGAAGAAGATGACGAGCAGGAAGAACTGATTGATGAAATTGCAAGAAAAGAATTTCCAAACCTTTGCTTTATTGCCCTGACAGCTACACCAAGCGACAAAACCATTGAGCATTTCGGGCGTGAAGGTCGTGCTTTTGATGTGTATAGTATGGATGAAGCCATTGCCGAAGGCTACATAATGGACGTGGTAAAAAACATCATCACTTACGAAACCCTTTACGAGCTCAACTACAAACTGCCTGACGACCATCAGCAGAATGAATATCCAACCTTGCAAGTTTACCGTGCATTGAAACTGAAAGCATTTGAAGATGATGAAGTCATCAAGGAAAAATGCAAAATCATTGTTTCCATTTTCAAAGACCGCACAGCCGATAAAATTGAAGGTAAAGCCAAATCAATGATTGTTACTTCCAGCCGTTTGAGTGCGGTGAAATACAAACTCTATCTGGATCAAGAACTAAAAAAACGAGGCTTGAAATGGAAAACGTTGGTTGCGTTTAGCGGTCAAATCAATTACAACGACACGTTCTATTCCGAAACCAAAATGAACAAAAGCAACAATCCGCAAAACGTAAAAATCGAAGAGTGTTTTGAGAAAGGCGATGAGATCCGTTTTCTGATTGTGGCAAATAAGTTTCAGGTCGGTTTCAGTGAAAAAATGCTGCACACGATGTTTGTGGACAAAGCCCTACAGGACAGAAACGCCGTGCAAACCATCAGCCGCCTGAATAGAATTTATCCAGGGAAGAAATTCGATACACTCACCGTTGACTTTACCAATTCGTATGACAAAATCATAAAGGCATTCCGCAAGTATCAAAGCAATGTAGAGAGCCACAAAGAAGCCAATCCCGATGATTTGTATAAAATCAAAGATGAGTTGCTGAAACGTGGCATTTTCACAATGGAAGATGTGGAAGAATGCGTGCAGTTATTCAATAGTGAAAATCCTGCCGATGTTGTTCCGCTTTCGATATTGCTAACCAAAATAAAAAGCATACTGCAAGCCAAAGCAAAAAGCGACAAACAACGTGAGTTCAGAACCTTGCTTGCTCGTTATGTGAGTTTATTTGGCTTTATCCGTGCTTTATTTCGTTTGCGTTTCAAAGACAAAATCCTGATTGACTTCAACATCTTTACCTCACTTCTTTACAAGAAACTCGACCCGACAATGAGTACCGAAGATTTGGAAGAAGAAATCAAAAAGGTAAAACTGAAAACTTTTGACATTGAAAAAATATCAGAAGGCGTTCAAGAACCCGAAAGAGGGGACGATGATGAAGGCGGAAATAGTGGTGGTCAACGTGGCGATGGGAACATTACCCGTGTTCGGCCTATGACAACCGTTGAGGAAGTAGTAATAGCCATCAATCTGCGTTTTAAAGAAAGAGTTTCACCCGAAGGTGTTACGGTTGTAGAAAATTACCTGCAAGCTCTGCAAAAGGACAATGACCTAAAAACAACCATCAAAAACAACCTGACACAAAACGAAAGACAGGTTTATGATTTGGTGATTAAAAGCATAATGGACAAACTCTACACGGACTACATCATCAATCATTCACCACAACACTACGGAGAACTGACACAGGAAAACATTCAAGGATTTATAAACCAAAGTGCTTACAAAATGCTGAGAGAGATACTCAGAACGGCAGTGTAAAAGATAATAGAATTATGGTAAGCATTCGGTCTGCTGTGTCTTGCCAGATTAAAAATCTAAGTTTTGAAATTTCCAATCTCACATAATTTGATAAAGCAGAGAGCGACGAGTGAACAAAAAGAAGTTGAGAAAATTCATAAAAAACCTTTACGATTTACAATGAAGAATTCTATGATGAAGCAGAAATCATTATTTGACTAATGCCAGCCCAACTAAGTATCAAATATTCGGATAATTATTTTATGTAGCGCAAAATTTGCTTTTTCCCCAACTCTTTTGTTACTTTGCATTTGATTATCAGCGACGAAATTAACCTTTCAACTGAAAAGACTCACAAGTGACTTAAAGATTTATAAATCAGAACATTTATTATGACTAATGAAACTGTAATTACAGATTTGAAGCAGGTAACGATACGGTTTTCCGGCGACTCGGGTGACGGAATGCAGCTGACCGGAACGTTATTTTCCACATTGTCTGCTATCTTTGGAAATGAAATCGCCACTTTTCCCGATTATCCGGCAGAGATTCGTGCGCCGCAAGGCACGTTAAACGGGGTTTCGGGTTTTCAGGTCCGGGTGGGATCGAAAGATATCTATAACGCGGGTGATAAAGCCGATGTGCTGATCGCGATGAACCCCGCCGCTCTGAAAGTTAACCGCCAGCACTTGAAAAAAGGTTCGATCGTCATTTTCGATACCGATTCTTTCACAAGAAAAGATCTGGAGAAAGCGCTTTTCAAAACAGAGGATCCTTTTACCGAACTCAATCTCGAACAGGTCCAACCCATCCCGGTTGCCATCACATCGATGACTAAAGATTCCCTGGCGGATAGCGGAATGGACAATAAGGATATTTTACGGAGCAAGAATATGTTTTCTTTGGGTATTGTTTGCTGGCTGTTTAACCGGCCGATTGAAATTGCCGAACAATTGCTGAAAGACAAATTCAGGAAGAGGCCTAAACTGGTCGAAACCAATATAAAAGCATTAACCGACGGATACAACTACGGGAACAACACACACCTGACGGCTACCACCTACCGGATCGACACCGTACAAGCCGGCAAGGGTTTTTATACCGATATAAACGGTAATACCGCCACAGCATACGGATTGATTGCGGCTGCCGAAAAAGCGGGAGTGCAACTGTTCCTCGGTTCCTATCCCATCACACCGGCCACCGATATTCTTCAGGAACTTTCCAAAAGGAAAGACTTGGGCGTTAAAGCGCTACAGATGGAAGACGAGATTGCCGGGATTTGCACCGCCATCGGCGCCAGCTTTACCGGATGCTTGGCTGCAACATCCACTTCGGGCCCGGGATTATCGCTCAAAAGCGAAGCGCTGGGACTGGCGGTCATGACCGAACTGCCACTCGTTGTGATTGACGTTCAGCGAGGCGGACCGTCAACGGGAATGCCTACCAAGAGTGAACAAACCGATCTGTTTCAGGCACTATACGGCAGAAACGGCGAGAGCCCCCTGGTTGTAATCGCGGCTACCACCCCCGTCGATTGTTTCGACAGCGCCTATTGGGCTTCAAAAATAGCGCTGGAGCATATGACTCCGGTTGTTTTGCTTACCGACGGTTATATCGCCAATGGCGCATCGACGTGGAAAATCCCGAACCTTGAAGAATATCCCTCCATTGAACCACCTTACGTTCAAGAAAAATTCAAAGGAAGCGCCGAAAGCTGGAAACCCTATCTCCGCGACGAGGATACGCTGGTGAGATACTGGGGTGTCCCCGGCACAGAAGGGTATATGCACCGCATAGGGGGACTCGAAAAAGATTATTCTACGGGCATTATATCGTCCAACCCCGAAAACCACCAGTTAATGGTAAATACCCGCAAGGCCAAAATAAAAAAAATAGCCGGCTTTATACCCGAACAGGAGGTTATCGGCGACAAGGATGCCGATACGCTCATAGTTGGCTGGGGAGGTACTTACGGCCATTTGCTGGAAGTGATGATGCGCATTCAGGATAAAGGCAAGAAAGTGGCCTTTGCCCACTTCAGGTTTATCAATCCGTTGCCGAGCAACACGTACGATATTTTAAAAAAATACAAAACCATTATCGTTGCCGAGCAAAATACAGGCCATTTTGCTTCCTATTTGCTGAGCCGGTTCGACGATATCAAAATTCACCGGTTCAATCGGGTGGAAGGACAACCTTTCAGCGTAAGTGAGCTGGTAGATGAGTTTATGAATATGTAAAAAATAAAAGTTATGGAAACAGCAACAGTAGAAAAGACGCAAACAAGATATACGCCAAAAGATTATAAAAGTGAGGTAAATGTGCGTTGGTGCCCGGGTTGTGGCGACTTCGCCATCTTAAGTTGTGTTCATAAAGCCATGGCAGAACTGAATATTCCTCCGCACGAAACGGTAGTGGTTTCGGGGATTGGTTGTTCATCGCGTTTACCCTATTACATGAACACGTACGGGTTTCACGGAATTCACGGCCGTGCCGCAGCCATTGCCACCGGCGTGAAAGTAGCCAATCCTAACCTGAATGTTTGGGTAGCAACGGGCGACGGAGACTCACTGGCAATCGGCGGGAACCATTTCATCCATGCCGTTCGCAGGAACATAGATATCAACATCATTTTATTTAACAACAAGATTTACGGGCTGACCAAAGGCCAATATTCCCCCACTTCCGATCGCGGATTTGTTTCTAAATCATCGCCTTACGGAACAGTGGAGGATCCTTTCCGTCCGTCGGAACTTTGTTTCGGTGCACGGGGAACTTTTTTCGCCAGAGCTATTGACGTGGATATGAAGAATACCACCGAAACAATGGTAGCCGCTGCCAGGCACAAGGGAACGTCGGTAGTGGAAGTATTGCAGAACTGTATCATTTTCAACGACGGCATCCACAATAAAATTGCTGATCGCACGTGGAAAGCCGAAAAGACAGTGATGCTGAGACACGGCGAGAAAATGATTTTCGGGCTCGAGAACAACCGGGGCTTAGTCCTGGATGGTTGGAATCTAAAAGCCGTCACCATAGGCGAAGACGGATATACGATGGACGATATTCTGGTTCACGATGCTTCCACAAAGGATAATACATTGCATGTCAAACTCAGTCTGATGGGTTACGACAATGATCTTCCGGTGGCATTGGGCGTTATCCGCTCGGTGGATGCCCCAACATACGAAACCGAATACGAAAATCAGATTGCCGAAGTGCAGAAGAAAGCTCCCGGAAAATCGTTTACCGATTTCCTGATGAGTTCCTCCCATATCTGGGAAATGAAGTAGCTTTGTCTGAAATACCTGACAGAAAAAGAGGAGCGGCGCACCGCTCCTCTTTCTTCTAAATATACTTTCCCCAACAAAATAGTTGCAAAGTGTGAACAAAATCGTCATCTTTACGGTTTGAATACCTAACTAACTACAACAACAGACCGATGGATATTATGGATATAGGAGCCATAGAAGAATTGTATAAGCAGTATAAGGAAAATCCGGAAAGTGTAGATGAGAGCTTTCGTTTTTTCTTTCAGGGTTTTGATTTAGCCACCAGGCATTTTCCAACCCGGCCACAGCAAATTAAAGGCGATGCCGGAGTTTCCGCCAAGGAAATTGCCGTGATGAGCCTTATTACCGGATACAGGCGCAGAGGGCACCTGTTTACCAAAACCAATCCGGTACGTTCGCGGCGACAATATTCACCCACGCTCGACCTTGAAAATTTCAACCTTTCCGAAAGCGATCTGGATACGGAATTCGAAGCGGGAAAAGAAATCGGGATCGGCAGGGCTACATTGAGGGAAATTGTCGATCATTTGAGCGAAACATATTGCAAATCCATCGGCGTGGAGTATCGTTATATGACGAAACCGGAAATCGTGCAATGGTTGCAGCAAAAAATGGAAGGCAGTAGAAACCGGGAAACTCTTTCCAAAGAAAAAAAACTGCACATCCTCGACAGGCTGATAGAAGCGTCGGGCTTTGAAGATTATATGCACAGAAAGTACGTTGGGCAAAAACGGTTCTCCCTGGAAGGCTCGGAAGCCATTATCCCCGCACTGGACGCCATAGTTTCTCACGGAGGGGCATACGACGTAAACGACATTGTAATGGGGATGGCTCACCGGGGAAGGCTCAACGTGCTGACAAACATCATGAAAAAGCCTTATTCCCAAGTGTTCCGGGGATTTACGGCTGAGAACTACGAAGAAGAGATCATGTATGGCGACGTGAAATACCACTTGGGATATAACAACACTATCGATTACGAGGGACGCAAAATTTCCGTCAGCCTGGCTCCTAACCCCTCACATCTGGAAACAGTAGGGCCTGTGGTGGAAGGGATTGCCAAGGCCAAGTTAGAAAACGAACACGATTTCCAATACAACCAGGTGTTGCCTGTTTTAATACACGGTGATGCAGCCATCGCCGGACAGGGCGTTGTTTATGAAACCATCCAGTTCTCCAAATTAGACGGATACAAAACGGGCGGGACCATCCATATCGTGATAAACAATCAGGTAGGATTCACTACCAACTACCTGTCAGGACGCTCCAGTACCTATTGTACCGATGTAGCCAAAGTGACGCAATCGCCGGTTTTCCATGTGAACGGGGACGATGTGGAAGCTATGGTTTATGTGGCAAAACTGGCTTTGGAGTTCCGTCAGAAATTCAATATCGATGTGTTTATCGATTTGCTGTCGTACCGGAAATACGGCCACAACGAAGGCGATGAACCCCGCTTTACCCAGCCTAAACTCTACGATATCATTGCCAGGCATAAGAATCCGCGTGAGATTTATGCAGAAAAACTAATCGGTCAGGGAGTGCTTACCCAACAGGAATACGAAACCCGGGTAGCTGACTTCCATAAAGTGTTAGACCGGGCCTACGAAACAGCTAATGAGAGCACGCAATTGAATATTCAGCTTTTCCTTGAAGAGAAATACAAAGGTATAAGGCTTCCCAAAGCGGAAGATTTTGAAACCGTTGCCAACACCAAAATCTCGAAAGAGATGTTTCTGGAATTGGCACACAACATAACATCGTTACCCCGGGGTAAGAATTTTTACAACAAAACCGTCCGGTTATTTGCGCAAAGGGCAAGTATGATTGAGAGCGATTCATACGACTGGGCAATGGGCGAACTGATGGCTTATGCATCGCTGGCAAAGGAAAACTATCCCGTCCGATTGAGCGGACAGGATTCCGAACGGGGAACTTTTTCTCACCGCCACGCTGAAATCATTACCGAGGACGGGGAAGAAAAATACTTCCCGCTCAAAAACTTGGGTGGTGAGCACGCCATGGTGCGCGTTTATAACTCTCCGCTCAACGAATACGGAGTGTTGGGGTTCGAATACGGATATTCACTCGCCAATCCTTTCGGGTTAACCATTTGGGAAGCCCAGTTTGGAGACTTTTTCAACGTGGGACAGGTAATTGTGGATCAATATATTTCTTCCGCCAAAGAGAAATGGGGCGTAAAATCGGGCTTGGTACTGTTCCTGCCCCACGGTTACGAAGGGCAGGGCGCCGAGCATTCGAGCGGGAGAATAGAACGTTTCCTGAGTTTGTGCGCCAACTACAACATGCAAGTGGTTAATCCGACAACTCCGGCCAATCATTTTCACGCTATCCGCCGCCAATTGCATCGCGATATCCGCGTTCCGTTGATATCATTTACACCCAAAAGCCTGCTGCGCCATCCCGACTGCACGTCCACCATCGCCGATTTTACCGAAGGACATTTCCGGGAAATAATTGCCGGCAACGAACCGGGATCCTCGTCGAAAGTAACCAGGTTGTTGTTGTGTTCGGGTAAAATCTATTACGAACTGGCGGCAGCACGCAAAGAAGCCCATGCAGAGCATGTCTCAATTATCCGCATTGAACAACTCTACCCTTTCCCCGAAAAGCAGCTCAAAGAAGTTCTAAAAGGCTACAGCAAAAATACCGAACTCGTTTGGGTACAGGAAGAACCGCTGAACATGGGCGCTGCATTGTTTGTAAAACAGCAGATGGGCGACTGCAAACTGCGGATTATCAGTCGTCCCCCAAGCGGCGTAACGGCCGAAGGTTTAACGGCTTTACACAAGATACACCAGACAGAAATTATAAAGGAAGCAATGAATTAGAAGAGAGGCTTCAGACCGTTTCGCTAACCGATGATAACGTCTGATGTCCAAAATCGTAATTCGTAATTCGTAATTCGTAATTCGTAATTTATTATATTATGGCAATAATAGAAATAAGGGTACCCAGCCCGGGAGAATCGATAACGCACGTCGAGCTTTATAAATGGCTTGTGGCAGACGGAGCAGTGGTGAAGAAAGAAACGGAAATAGCCGAATTGGAATCGGAAAAAGCAACGCTGACCCTGGTTGCCGACGAAGCAGGAAAAGTTTCATTTAAAGCGTCGGAGGGCGATAGCCTGGAAGTAGGCGCCGTAGCATTTACCATTGATACGTCTGTAAAACCCAGGGAGGAAAAACAGGCAGTCGCTCCGGCAACTGAGGTTGTTACTGCAACAGAGGCTGCTCCGGCAACTGAGGAGAAGGAAGTAAAAAGCAGACCGGATGAACACGCTAACGTAAAAATCACTCCGCTGGCCAAACGGGTAATGGAAGAGAACGACTTGTCGCTGGAAGACGTCATGAACGGCCTTCGCCGCCTGAAACGTTCCGATGTGGAAGCAGTACTGGCAGCAAGCGGCGTAAGCTCCCCAAGCGGATTGAAAAAACCTGCAAGCCGCGAGTCCAAAACCGACAGGATGAGCCCGCTACGCCGGAAACTGAGTGAACGCCTGGTTTCCGTAAAAAACGAAACGGCCATGCTTACCACGTTCAATGAAGTGAACATGAAGCCGATTATGGATTTACGTAAAAAACATCAGGATAAATTTGTTGAAAAACACGGAATTAAACTGGGTATGATGTCGTTTTTCCTAAAAGCCTGCTCCATTGCGTTACAGGAATTTCCGAACGTAAACTCCATGATGGAAGGTGAAAACATGACCACTTACGGCTATGCCGATATTTCGGTGGCGGTAAGCACACCCAAAGGGTTAATGGTCCCCGTTATCCGGAATGTAGAGAGCATGGGGCTGGCCGAGATCGAAAAAGCCATTATGGAAGTTGCCGATAAAGCCCGCAAGGGTAAATTATCCATTCCCGAAATGACGGGAGGAACATTTACGATAACCAACGGCGGCGTTTTCGGATCGATGATGTCAACACCTATCATTAATCCCCCGCAATCTGCTATCCTGGGGATGCACAATATTTTAGACCGTCCGGTGGTAATCGACGGGCAGATTGTTGTACGGCCGATGATGTACGTGGCACTGTCGTACGACCATCGTGTGATTGACGGCCGCGAATCGGTGGGTTTCCTTGTACGGGTAAAGCAGTTGCTCGAAAATCCAACCGATATGCTCTTCGGAAAAAGCAACGGGGAGAAAGAGCTGTTGGAGTTGTAAGTTACTTTCTGCCCTTCCTTCTCCCGATTTCCTTCTCAATCAGCTTCAGCTCGCGGCTCGACTGCCCTTTTACCGATGTATTTTCCTCGGCACGGCGGAAAAGATAAGGCATCATTGTTTTCACTTCGCCGTAAGGCACATATTTTACAACATTGTAACCCTTATCGGCCAGATTAAACGTAATGTGGTCACTCATGCCGTAGAGTTGCGAGAAATAGATATGCGGATGATTGTGAGGCAGGCCGCGCTCATCGATCAACCGCGCCAGCAGTTGTGAGCTTTCTTCGTTGTGCGTGGCCACCATAAAGTGGATGGTATCAATGTGGTCTATGAAATAACCGATAATTTCATTAAAATCGTGATCTGTAGCCGGCTTATCGGGTTGGATAGGCGATGGATAACCCATTTCTACAGCACGTGCGCGCTCAATTTCCATATACGCTCCGCGTACTATCTTCAGCCCAAACTTCACTCCCTTTTCCAACGCAATCCCGTGATGCTCCTTCAATCGGTGAATGGAGTCGTGGCGGTACATCTGATACGTGTTTTGAACGATGGCCGCTTCTTTGTTGTATTTCTCCATCATCTCCAACACCAAATCATCCAAAACGGGCTGTATCCAGGTATGCTCCGCATCGATAAGCACAGGGACGCCCAACTCATACCCCCGTTTGAAAATAGACTCCACACGGCCGTAAACCCGTTTGTATTCTGCAGATTCCTCTTCGGTAAGCGGCGCTTTTTCACTCACTTTGGCAAGCAGGTCAAACCGCCCGATACCGGTAATCTTAAATGCGCTGAACGGCACATTTTTATTGTCATGCGCCACTTCTATTGTCCGGATAACCTCAGCACACGTGGCATCAAATAGCTCGTCACGTTCTTCGCCTTCAACCGCAAAATCAAGGATAGTCCCCACGTTTCGCGCGGCCAGCCTTTCGATGGTTTTGGTGCAATCTTCAATAGACATTCCTCCCACAAAATGTTGATAGATGGTTTTACGAAGAATTCTTTTAACAGGGAAGCGGATGGCAAAAGCCAGATTTACCAGGTGTTTGCCCATCTTCACCAAACCGGCATTATTCATTACCTTAAATAACAAATGAGCCTGTTGTAATTCGGCATTCGATTTGTTCCGGAAAGCGATTTCTGAATTGTTGAAATCAACAACGTTGTGTGTCAGTAACATAAGTCTTTTATAAAGTATTTAGATTTGAAGCAACAAAAATAAAGATTTTTTCATTTAAAACGAATTAAAAACGAAAAAATATTTGGGAGATGGAGTTATTGGTTAACAGATTTAATAAAAAGCAAATATTCTTTGTCGGAATAATAAAAATGCAACTGATCGGTAAAAACCCTGTATTTTATCACCTTCGACAACCGATTTAAATACAAGTTGCCTTCACTTGTTTCATTCAGCCTGCCTGAAGAATAAAAATCGTCCGCCGAAAAACTGATAACGCGTCTGTGCGGATCTATTATAAATTTTCCGCTAATTTCGTTAGCAGACGATGTGCCGGTAAAAGAGCCGTCTTTATTCAACGTCAGGTAATACGCCTTAGGATCTTTACTGAACACCACTGCAATCTGCTTGCTTTCCGTAGTGGCATACCCTTCCAATTTCCATCGGCCGTAAGGCGATTGTAACTCAAGCGCTGCATTTTCCAGACCTAACGCATCTTCCTTGGAACAAGAGAAGAACATTGCCGTTGTGACAGTTAGAAGAAAAAGAACTATAAAGATTTTATATTTTCTCATCTGATTCATAAACGAATTACAATATTACATATAATAGATGGAAAAAACGAAAAAACGTTGCATGAGAAAGTGTTAAAAAAAAATTATAATTAATTTAATCCAACTTTCGCATGTTTTCTCGAATAGTGTATGCGACTAAAGCGGAGGCCTTAGTTCAGTTAGCGGCGAGCTATTTGAGCCAAAGATCCTTATTTATGTCTTTTGTAAGAAATTTAAACAGATTCTTACTCTTTTCTCTCTTTTTTTTGTAAGTTTGTAGCAACAAAATTAATACTAACCACACAAAAACATTACATTTTATGCCAAAAGGAGTCTATAAATTACCCGAAATTAAGAACGAGCCCATAAAGAGTTACGCTCCGGGATCGCCCGAAAGACAAGCCCTAAAACAGAAACTTGTCGAATTGAGTAAAGGCGGATTGGATGTTCCAATGATTATCGACGGAAAAGAAATTCGCACAGGAAACTTATCCGATATCCGGCCACCGCACGACCACCAACATTTACTTGGCCATTATCATCAGGGGGACAAAACACACGTACAAATGGCTATCGACGCCGCTCTCAAAGCGAAACCGGCTTGGGAAGCGATGCATTGGGAAAGCCGCGCCGCCATATTCCTGAAGGCCGCCGAACTGATTGCCGGTCCATACCGATACGATTTCAATGCCGTCACAATGACCGGGCAGTCGAAAAATGCTTTCCAGGCAGAAATTGATGCCGTTTGCGAGTTGGTCGATTTTTACCGTTTCAACGTACGTAACATGTACGACCTTTACGGGATGCAACCCAATTCTGCCCCCGGAATCTGGAACCGTACGGTCTGGCGTCCGTTGGAGGGGTTTACTTTCGCGCTCACACCCTTCAACTTCACCTCCATCGCTGCAAACTTGGGAGGGGCACCGGCGTTAATGGGCAATACTGTAGTCTGGAAACCGTCGAAAACGGCAGTTTACCCGGCTCATCTTATCATGAAAGTGCTAAAAGAAGCCGGGCTACCCGATGGTGTCATCAACCTGGTTTATGTGGGCGGAAAAGAAGCTGCCGATGTAATTTTCAATCATCGGGAGTTTGCCGGATTGCATTTTACCGGCTCTACGGGCGTTTTCAACGGAATGTGGAAAACCATTGCCGGAAATATGGATAAGTATAAATCGTATCCGCGTATCGTAGGGGAAACCGGAGGAAAAGACTACGTTTTTGCCGACGTCACTGCCGATGCCAAACAGGTAGCCACCGCCCTTACACGCGGAGCATTTGAGTATCAGGGACAAAAATGTTCCGCCGCTTCCCGCGCATACATTCCTGCAACCCTATGGGATGGCGTGAAAAAATATATGGAGAGCGATTTAAAATCGATAAGAATGGGTGTGCCCGAAGATTTTACCAATTTCGTGAACGCTGTTATCGATGAAGAGTCGTTCAATAAATTGGCAAAAGCCATTGATGATGCCAAAAAATCTCCCGATGCCGAAGTGGTTATGGGCGGGAATTGTGACAAATCGAAAGGTTATTTCATTGAACCGACCGTTATTCTTGCAAAGAAACCCGACTATATCACGATGCGAGAAGAGCTTTTCGGCCCTGTTCTCACCGTTTATATTTACGACCCGGAAAAATTGGATGAGACATTAGATATTCTCGACTCCAGCACCGATTATGCGCTCACGGGAGCTATCTTTTCTACCGACAGGGTCAACATCGAGAAAATGACTAGCCGGCTCACCCATACCGCTGGTAATTTTTACATCAACGACAAACCTACCGGCGCCGTTGTTGACCAGCAGCCGTTTGGCGGAGGCCGCGCATCGGGAACGAACGATAAGGCGGGTTCCGTCTTTAACCTGCTTCGCTGGGTTTCTCCGCAGACCATCAAGGAGACTTTCGTTCCGGCAACGGATTATATGTACCCGAATTTCCTGGAAGATTAATCCTCCGGAGAAAACATTCTGCCTTTGTAGTTGTTTACAAAGGCAGAATCTGTTTTTCTACAAGAATGGAAAAAATAAATATCGCCGTAGATGGTTTCTCATCATGCGGCAAAAGCACTATAGCCAAAGGATTGGCAAAGGAGTTAGGTTATACGTATATCGATAGCGGAGCTATGTACAGGGCAGTTGCCCTGTTTGCCTGCCGCAACGGCTGGATGACCGACACGGAAATAAACGAGGCCGGGCTGCAAAAGCATATCCCTGAGATAGAAATTTCCTTTGAAACAAATTCAGAAGGGCAACAGGAAACTTATTTAAACGGTGAAAATGTCGAGAAAGAGATCCGTTCACTCGAAATAGGTAACGGGGCAAGCCGTGTGAGCACCCTCGGATTTGTACGCAGAGAGTTAGTACGCCAGCAACAGGCGATGGGAAAAAAGAAAGGCGTGGTGATGGACGGCAGGGATATCGGCACCGTAGTTTTTCCGGATGCTGAATTCAAAATTTTCCTTACGGCAACCCCCGAAGTTCGTGCACAACGCCGTTTCGATGAACTTCAGGCCAAAGGGAGCCCTGTTTCCTATGAAGAGACTCTCGCCAACGTCCGCGAACGCGACGAAAGAGACACAACCCGTACAGAAAGCCCGTTGCGAAAAGCGGCCGACGCCATCGAACTGGATAATTCACACATATCCATAAATGAACAGTTGCAATGGGCAATTGATATGTTTAATAAAATCACAAAGCAAAAATGAGTAAAATTGAAATCGACAAGCAGTCCGGTTGTTGTTTTGGTGTAGCCAAAGCTATCAGCAAAGCCGAGGAAGAGCTGCAAAAAGGCGGAACGCTTTACTGTTTGGGCGATATTGTTCACAATAATATTGAAGTTGAGCGCCTTGCCAAAATGGGATTGATAACTATCAATCACGAAGAATTTAAAAAGCTGAAAAATGTCCGCGTGTTGCTTCGTGCACACGGTGAACCCCCAAGCACCTATCAGATAGCGAAAGAGAATAATATTGAATTAATTGACGCATCATGTCCGGTAGTTCTTGGTTTACAGAAGCGAATTAAGAAGAAATTCATCACAAGGCCGAATGAAGGCGGACAAATTGTAATCTTTGGCAAAAAAGGCCATGCCGAAGTGAACGGACTGATGGGGCAAACCGACGAATCGGCCATAGTAATTGAAAAGAAGGAAGACATTGAAATACTTGATTTCTCGCGCGACATAAGCCTTTTTTCGCAAACCACCAAACCATTGGATGGATTCCGGGAGATTGGCGAATTGATAAAAGCACGCATGAAAGATGGCGCCACATTTGAGTTTTACGATACTATATGCCGTCAGGTATCCAACCGTGTACCCAACATGCACGAATTTGCAAAGAAGCACGATCTCGTTATTTTCATTGCAGGGGAAAAAAGCTCTAACGGAAAAGTTCTTTTTACCGAATGCGAAAAGTATAATCCGAACTCATACCTGATCCATCACCCCGACCAACTAAATCCGGAGTGGATTAAAGAGGGGATCAGCATCGGTATTTGCGGAGCTACCTCAACACCCATGTGGCAAATGGAGGCCATTGCCAAAAAAATATCGGAACTTATACCGGAGACGGAAGTTGAGAAAGCTGCTTTTTAAAGCAGCTTTTTTTGTACGCCTGCTAAAAAAAAATTACCTTTGCATCCGATTGTATTTAGAAACTGTTTAAATTTCTCACGAAAGACGTAAATAAAGATCTTCGCCTTCAAAAAGTATCTTTTCTGTATTTTTCTTCCTTTTATTTGGCTCAAATAGCCCGCTATTATCGCCAAAACAAGAAAGAACTCTCCTGAAAAATAATTCTTTTGGAATAGCGAAACAAATTTAAACAATTTCTTAGGTTCAACCAATTAAAAAAAAGAATTAATTTAGAAATGGATTCAAATGTAAAAAGCATCGGCTTACTTACTTCCGGCGGAGATGCACCGGGTATGAATGCGGCCATTCGTGCCGTAACGCGTGCTGCAATCTTCAACGACATGCGCGTTTTCGGCATTTACAGAGGATATAGGGGGCTCATCAGCAACGAGATAGTAGAATTTAAGACCAACAGTGTAAGCAACATTATCCAACAAGGCGGCACAATACTCAAAACTGCCCGTTGTGCGGAGTTTACAACCGAAGCCGGGAGAAGGATGGCTTACGAAAACATGCAACAGCATGGGATTGATGCTCTTGTGGTAATCGGCGGCGACGGCTCGCTGACCGGTGCGGGAATATTTGCCAACGAATACAATATCCCTATTGTGGGGCTGCCGGGAACAATTGACAATGACCTTAACGGAACCGACACAACCATTGGTTACGACACAGCCTTGAATACCATTATGCAATCGATGGATAAAATTCGCGATACGGCCACCTCCCACGAACGACTTTTCTTTGTGGAAGTGATGGGGCGCAACTGCGGCTATCTGGCCCTCAATAGCGCTATAGCGTCGGGTGCGGAAGCAGCGATAATTCCTGAAATAAGTATGGAAAAAGACCAATTGGCAGAGCTCATTGAACAAGGATTCCGTAAATCGAAAAGCAGCAGTATGGTACTTGTTGCCGAGAGCGAGATCACAGGCGGAGCAATGAATCTGGCAGAGAGAGTAAAAAAAGAGTACCCTCAATACGACGTACGTGTTTCCATCTTAGGGCACTTGCAGCGCGGGGGGTCGCCTACGGCACAAGATCGCATCCTGGCAAGCAGGATGGGTATTGCCGCCATCCAGGCGCTTCTGGAAAACCAGCGCAACGTAATGATCGGTATTCGTGAAAACGAAATCGATTACGTGCCGTTTAAACGCGCCATAAAAAAGGATCGGGAGATCAGTTCTGAGCTGCTCGAAGTCCTTAAGATTTCTTCCATTTAAGAAACTGTTTAAATTTCTTACGAAAGAAGTAAATAAAAGGTTTTGGCTTGAATAGCGAAACAAACTTAAACTGTCTCTAAAACTTAAAGATAAATTTTATCATACAATTTAAAAGTTTTACCTTTGCATTTCTTAAATATATAATCACTCAATTAATATGGAATTAACACACATTGAACACATCGGCATTGCCGTAAAAAGCATCGAGGAACAATTACCTTATTATGAAGGAGTTCTTGGCCTGAAATGCTATAACATTGAAACGGTTGAAGATCAAAAAGTAAAAACCGCCTTTTTTAAGATCGGACAAACCAAAATCGAACTATTGGAACCCACCAGTGAAGAGAGTACCATTGCCAAATTCATCGAGAAAAGAGGTGAAGGTATTCATCACATCGCTTTTGCCACTGAAAATCTGAATGAAACCCTTCAGGAAATTGAAGCGAAAGGCGTGCGCCTTATCGACAAACAACCCCGTGCCGGAGCCGAAGGACTGAACATCGCCTTTTTACACCCGAAATCAACCGGCAGCGTATTGACGGAATTGTGTGAACATCCCTGAAAATAGCGAAAGCGGCAAAATCATTCAATATTGGAACAAAATTTTAATTCATAACAAATAATAATCTTATGAGCATCCAACTCGAAAAAGTTAAAGAGCTTATTCAATTGAGAGAAAAAGCTCGTTTAGGTGGTGGTGAGAAAAGAATCGAATCTCAGCACTTAAAAGGGAAATACACAGCTCGCGAACGTCTTGCCATGCTTCTTGACGAAGGGAGTTTTGAAGAATTCGACATGTTTGTAGAACACCGTTGTCACAACTTCGGCATGGAAAAAACCAAATTCCTTGGCGATGGAGTTGTTACCGGTTACGGAACCATTCAGGGGCGTCTGGTTTATGTTTTTGCCCAGGACTTTACCGTTTCGGGCGGTTCGCTCTCCGAAATGCAATCGCAAAAAATTTGCAAGGTAATGGATCAGGCCATGAAAATGGGTGCTCCGCTTATCGGCATCAACGACTCCGGAGGCGCACGTATCCAAGAAGGAATTAACGCATTGGCAGGTTATGCCGAAATTTTTCAGCGCAATATTTTAGCGTCGGGTGTGATTCCACAAATTTCCGGTATTTTCGGCCCCTGTGCGGGAGGTGCCGTTTACTCCCCTGCCCTTACCGACTTCAACATCATGACCCAGGGGACTTCCTACATGTTCCTTACCGGTCCTAAAGTAGTAAAAACAGTCACCGGAGAAGACGTTACACAAGAACAACTGGGCGGAGCTTCGGTTCATACTTCCAAATCGGGTGTGGCCCATTTCTCAGCCCAAACCGAAGAGGACGCCATACAAGTGATCCAAAAATTAATGTCATACATTCCGCAAAACAATCTCGAAGAGCCGCCGGTATTTAAAAGTACCGATCCGATTGACAGATTGGAAGATGGCTTGAATGACATTATCCCCGATAGCGCCAACAAACCCTACGATATGTATGAAGTTATCGGCGCCATAGTCGATAATGGAGAGTTTCTTGAAGTACACGCCGACTATGCAAAGAACATCATAGTGGGCTTTGCCCGTTTCAACGGACAATCGGTAGGTATTGTAGCTAACCAGCCCAAGTTCCTGGCAGGAGTTCTCGATATTAACGCTTCGCGCAAGGCAGCAAGGTTTGTTCGTTTTTGCGATGCGTTTAACATATCTATTGTCTCATTGGTTGACGTTCCCGGATTCCTTCCCGGTACCGGACAAGAATACGGCGGTGTAATCACCCACGGTGCAAAACTCCTTTACGCCTATGGTGAAGCCACTGTCCCGAAAGTAACCGTTACGCTGCGTAAATCATACGGAGGAGCGCATATCGTAATGAGTTGCAAACAACTTCGCGGCGACATTAACTATGCCTGGCCAAGTGCCGAAATTGCGGTGATGGGAGCTGATGGGGCCGTAGAAGTCCTTTACAGCAAGGAGATCGCTGCCGAAAAAGATCCCGAAAAACTGGCTGTCATTTTGGAAGAAAAGAAGAAAGAATACAACGATTTGTTCACTAACCCGTATGAAGCAGCCCGTTACGGCTACATCGACGATGTGATTGAACCCAGAAATACCCGTTTCCGTGTTATCAGGGCGTTACAGCAATTACAAACCAAAAAGCTGACCAATCCTCCCAAAAAACACGATAATTTACCCTTATAATTTACATAAGTATGAACAAATTAAAACAACTGTTGTTTTTGTCTGCATTGATACTTCTTGTGAGTTGCGCCAAGAAAGTTGAAAATCCGCATTGGATTATCAATGAAGTTATGGTAGATAACCAAACCGGGTTTATGGATAACTTCGGCCAACGGAACGGATGGATCGAGATATTTAACAACACATACAAAACACAGGACCTGGGGGGAAGATACCTTACCGATGATCCCAATAATCCGAAAAAATACCCGATTCCCAGAGGTGATGTGCTCACAAGAATACCTCCTCGCCAACACGCCCTATTCTGGGCTGACAACGAACCATTTAACGGCACTTTCCATCTGAGTTTCAAACTTGATCCGGACAAGGACAATTACATTGCATTGTATGAAAATGACGGCAAAACACTGCTGGATGAGATAATAATCCCAGCAGGATTACCAGCCGACAAGACCTACGGTTATGCTAACGATGGGGTCAAATATGACCAAAACGGTAAGCAAATGGCTACTCACCTTGAGCGAGTTACCCCAAGCAGCAATAATGCTATCCTGGAAGAAAATCCAAAGGTAGTTTCGTTACAAGAAAACGACCCTGTTGGCGTAACCATAACCATTACATCAATGTTAGTGGTTTTCCTGGGACTGATTTTACTGTATGTTATTTTTAAAACGATTGGAAACACGGCAAAAAATATTTCCCATAAACGTGTTGCCAGTGCAGGTACCTTATCGGCGGTGAGAGGCGAGAGCCTGCTTACCGGTGAAGTCCTGGCAGCCATATCCGCTGCAATACACGAGTTAAATCAAGACGCTCACGATATTGAAAGTACAATTCTTACCATCAGTGAAGTCAAACGCAAATACTCTCCCTGGAGTTCTAAATTATATACCTTGCGTCAGGATCCTCGCAGATAATTCATTAATCAATTTACTCAGAAAGAAATTATTCCTTATGAAAGAATTTAATTATAAAATCAATGGTGCTCCCTACCGTGTAATTATAAACAGTTCCGATAGTTCCGTAGTTGAACTTGAAGTAAACGGAACCCCGTACAAAGTAGAATTGGAGAAGAAGGAAAGCAAACCGCTTTCAAAGATTAAAAAACAAGCCATCACAACGCCTACTCCGCAAACGGCATCTACTCCGCTTGTTACCCGGCCCAAAGAACCAACCGGGAAAAATACTATCCAGTCCCCGCTTCCAGGAATTATTCTCGATATTCGCTGTCAGGTAGGTGATACGGTGAAGAAAGGACAAACTATAATGATCCTCGAAGCCATGAAAATGGAAAACAACATCTTGTCAAACGCCACCGGTAAGGTAACAGGGATTCTGGTTCAGAAAGGAGACTCTGTACTTGAAGGAGCCGAATTAGTAACCGTAGAATAAAAAAAGAGAAAATGAATACACTTTTGACTTTGAGCGACAACCTGAGAACATTTTGGGATTATACCGGGATGGCCAATGCCAGTGGCGGTCATATCGCAATGATTCTGGTTGGTTTGTTCTTTATCTACCTGGCCATAAAGAAAGAATACGAACCACTATTGCTGATCCCGATAGGATTCGGTATTCTTATCGGGAATATCCCTTTCAACGAGGCCGCCGGGTTACAAGTAGGGATTTACGAAGAGGGCTCTGTACTCAATATCCTATATCAAGGTGTTGTGAAAGGTTGGTATCCCCCACTTATCTTTATGGGAATCGGTGCGATGACCGACTTCTCGTCGTTGATCGCAAATCCCAAGCTTTTCCTGATAGGCGCAGCTTGTCAGTTCGGGATTTTCGGAGCATATGTTGCCGCACTAATGTGGGGTTTTGCACCCAACGAAGCAGGCTCTATCGGTATTATCGGTGGGGCAGACGGACCAACGGCTATCTTCCTTACATCGAAGCTGGCCCCGCAATTGTTGGGCGCAGTAGCCATCTCGGCATACTCCTATATGGCGTTGGTTCCTGTGATTCAGCCACCTTTTATGAGATTGCTTACAACCAAAAAGGAGCGGGTTATCCGGATGAAAGCGCCGCGTGTGGTCTCTCAAACTGAAAAAATCTTATTCCCCGTTATAGGCCTGTTGCTGACCACTTTTCTGGTACCTTCGGGACTCCCGCTACTGGGTATGCTGTTTTTCGGCAACCTGCTGAAAGAATCGGGTGTGACGCGCCGTTTGGCGGAAACCGCCCGCGGTCCGCTGATCGACACCATCACCATCCTGTTAGGATTAACCGTGGGGGCATCAACGCAAGCCACAACTTTCTTGCGCCCTGAATCCCTGAAGATTTTCATTATTGGTGCTTTCTCCTTTGTGGTAGCCACTTGTGCAGGAATTTTGTTTGTTAAGTTTTTTAACTTATTCCTTAAACACGACAATAAAATCAATCCGCTTATCGGTAACTCAGGGGTATCTGCTGTTCCCGACTCGGCACGCATCTCGCAAATTGTGGGTTTGGAATACGACAACACAAATTATCTGCTTATGCACGCTATGGGGCCCAATGTTGCCGGAGTTATCGGTTCAGCCGTTGCTGCCGGTATTATGCTCGGGTTCCTGTATTAAAATTGAGCATTAGACTGTCAGATTCATAGACTCTGACAGTCTATTCTCTAACAACAATCTATCCGCTAAAAAATCTGTAAACTATGGGATTTGAACAACTGATGCCTGCTATTGCAGGAATGACATGGCAAGACCTGGTTATGATAATCATCGGTTTAATCCTCATTTATCTGGCCATTGCTAAAAATTATGAGCCCACGCTGCTCTTACCGATGGGCTTCGGGGCCATTTTAGTGAATATTCCACTATCATCGGCCATTAAGCAAATTGATCCTGTAACGGGTGAAGCCGTGGAAGGCGTCCTCAACGTTTTCTTCGATGCGGGGATTGCAACGGAAATATTCCCGTTGCTGATTTTCGTTGCTATCGGGGCAATGATCGATTTCTCGCCGTTGTTCAGAAGCCCCTCTTTGCTTTTGTTCGGTGCGGCTGCGCAGTTTGGTATTTTTATGACAATGGTTTTGGCTTCCTTCCTCGGTTATGATTTGAGAGAAGCCGCATCCATCGGGATTATCGGTGCTGCCGACGGCCCTACTTCCATTGTAGTTGCTTCGCGGTTTGCCCCCAACTTATTGGGTCCTATTTCGGTGGCAGCCTATTCTTACATGGCGCTGGTTCCTATTATTCAACCACCGGTTATCCGGCTGTTGACCTCTAAAAAAGAGCGCTTGATCAGGATGTCGGGGATAGGCCATGCAAATAAACAGATTTCGAAAAAAGCGCTGATCTTCTTTCCTATAGTGGTTACGATTGTTGCCGGTATTATAGCGCCATCGTCTTTGGCATTGATCGGATTCCTGATGTTCGGCAATCTGATCCGCGAATGCGGAGTGTTGAACAAGTTATCGCTTTCTGCTCAAAACGAATTAGCCAGTTTAGTTACAATATTGTTGGGAATCACCATTGCCAGCACCATGACTTCCGACCGTTTCGTCCGGGTTGATACCTTACTTATTATTGCGTTGGGATTATTTGCCTTTATATTCGACACGTTTGGCGGAGTGATTTTTGCGAAATTCCTCAACCTTTTCCGTAAGGAAGGCAATAAGATCAATCCTATGGTAGGCGCCTGCGGTATTTCTGCATTCCCGATGTCGGCACGTGTGATCCACCAGATGGGACAGAAAGAAGATCCGTATAATTACCTGCTCATGCCGGCAATCAGTGCTAATGTGGGCGGACAAATCGGGTCTGTTGTTGCGGGAGGTATTATCCTGACATTGGTTCCATTATTTGCATAACAGACAAAAGACTAAAATTATGACACCAACAATAGAAACTGCTTTATTGATTGCCGGAATTGGCATGACAGGTATTTTTGTCTTTATGGCAATCTTCTACCTGCTTATCATCGGACTCGATAAACTTTTTCCCTTTATTGCCCCTTCATCCGGCGACGGTGAAAAAAAGTAGGAGTGATCTTTTTTATTTTTTCCTCACATCTACTCCCCACATCAGTTTGTCGCGAAGCGTTTCGTAGAAAGTATGTTTTTTGCGCTTTACAACTTTAAGCGTATAATCTGCTTTTTGTACTTCAATTCCGGTTCTTACATGGTAAACTTGCGACTGACCGTCCAAAGAAACCAGAAAACTGTTGCTCCGGCTTTCTATTATTAATTTGATCCTTGCATCGTCCTGAACGACCAACGGCCTGGACGTGAGATTATGAGGAGCAATGGGCGACAAAACAATGCTGGGTGAGCTTGGAACGAGTATCGGGCCTCCCACGCTGAGCGAATAGGCGGTTGAACCTGTCGGCGTTGCAACAACCAGGCCATCGGCCTGATAGGAAGTAAGAAAATCGTTGTTTATATACGTATGGATGGTGAGCATCGACGCCGTGTCCTGCTTCAGGATAGCCACTTCGTTCAAGGCCCGAAAAATTTCTTCATCTACAGCTATTTCGAGCAGTGAACGCTCTTCAATCTCATATTCACCGGCAAAAATCTCGTGAAGCGTCTCTTTTAAATCACCGAAATTCACATCGGCAAGAAAACCCAGCCTTCCGGTATTTATACCCAGGACAGGGATATCCAAATTACCCACTGCGGCGGCCGTTCGCAGGAAAGTGCCGTCACCACCTACACTCAACGCCAAATCAACGGGTGGCAACAGATCGAAAAGCAAACATAACGGACGGATCTGGTCTTGTGCGGCATGCGAAAGCGAGTAAAAAAAAGTATCGGGCAAATAGAGTTCAACCGGATATTGTTTCACCGCCTCACAAACTTCAACCACTTGAGCTTCAGCTTTGGGTGTATAATTAGGGAAAGTGCTTCCAAACAATGCAATTTTCATAATGTGCGACGACATGTTCTAATCATTTACATCTCAAGATAATACAACAACTCATCCAGCCGCTCTTTGTGGGTCTCGGTAACCACGCCCTCTTTCATCTCATAATGCAGGACTTTGTAATTAAATCTTTCCAAACTCATCAAAACCGGAGAGACATCCAAAAGATTCAACTTAATGGAAATGATTAACGTATTGCCATCGGCTACCGGAAGAACAAAAAGGTTCATAATGCGGGCGTTGTTGCTCTCAACAATGCGGGCAATATCGGTGAGCGTATAGTCAACCAACGATATCTCTATAACAACAAGTGAGTTTTCCGTATCGGAAAGGCCGAGAAAATTCTCAACCGTAAACGATACAGACTGCTTTTCTATCTGATGCCTGATAAAATCTTTCATCTGTTTCTAGGCAAAACCGTTATTTCATATTAATTTTGTAACGTTTTACAAAGATGGGGATTTTTTAGGTAAAAGATCGCTCAGAGAGGTTAAAAAATAATCAAATGACAAAGTTAAGTGTAAATATCAATAAAGTGGCTACCCTCCGGAATTCAAGGGGAGGTAATGTCCCGGATGTAATTCAAGTGGCCATAGATTGCCAGTTATTTGGAGCAGAAGGAATCACCGTTCACCCCCGACCCGATGAACGCCATATTCGCTACGCGGATGTAGTTGACCTGCAACCCAAAGTAACCACAGAATTCAATATTGAAGGGAATCCTTCTCCGGAGTTTATTTCGCTAATAAAAAGAATACGCCCCACGCAAGTAACACTTGTCCCTGATGCACACGATGTGCTCACGTCGAATGCCGGCTGGGATACGGTTGAACACAAGGATTTTCTGACTGAAGTGGTCAACGAGTTCCAATCAATGGGTGTGCGTACTTCCATTTTTGTGGATTCAAATCTGGAAATGATAAAAATGGCATCGAGAATCGGCGCCGACAGAATTGAACTTTATACCGGCCCCTATGCCGAAGAATACAAAACAGACAAGCAAAAAGCAGTGGCCCCGTATATAGAAGCGGCAATAATGGCCAAAAATCTGGGGTTGGGAGTAAATGCAGGACATGATTTAAATCTGGAGAACCTAAATTACCTCTACATAAACATTCCCTGGCTGAAAGAGGTATCCATCGGCCACTCGCTCATCAGCGACTCACTTTATATGGGTTTGGAAAAAACAATTAAAGCTTACAAAAATTGTTTAAATACACCATTAGAAAGTAGTAAACAATAAATAATTATTTACTTTTATAGTTTAGAATTAGAGACAGCGGAGCGGTATAAAATCTATGGCCTTTGTTGTTTTAAATAAAAACAGATACAGTTATTAAAATAATCGACTCAATGAACTTGTTACAAATTGCTCCCGTTCAAGATACTTTGCAACAAATGCAGCAGATCACAACTGCGGTTGAACCTCAAACAACCATGAATGCCTTAGACCTTGCGGTTAAAGGCGGTTGGCTGATGATCGTTTTATTGGTGCTTTTGCTCCTTTCGATTTACGTACTTATTGAGAGGACGTTGGTGATAAACAACGCCGGCAAGGAAGACAACTCCTTTATGAATCGCATAAAAGATTATATCCTTGACGGAAAAATTGAGACGGCAATGACTCTTTGCCGCAACACCAATACCCCATCGGCGAGAATGGTTGAAAAAGGAATTTCCCGGCTGGGCAGGCCCACGGCAGATGTAATGTCGGCGATCGAGAACCAGGGAAACATCGAAATCTCCAAGCTGGAAAAAGGGCTACCCCTTCTTGCGACAACCGCGTCGGGCGCGCCCATGATCGGGTTTCTTGGAACGGTCACAGGAATGGTTAAAGCTTTTATGAGTATGGCAAGCGCCGGAGCAAACGTTGATGTAAATATTTTATCAACAGGTATCTATGAAGCATTGATAACAACCGTTGGCGGACTCATCGTGGGGATTATCGCACTGTTTGCCTACAACTATCTTACAACGAGAATAAAAGGCATTGTAAACAAATTGGAGATGCGAATTATGGAATTTATGGATATTTTGAACGAACCGGCTGCATAAAATAGAAGAAAAATGGCATTAAAACAACGATTTAATGTGGAAGCGAACTTCAGCATGGCCTCTATGACTGATGTGATATTTCTGTTGCTTATTTTCTTTATGATCACATCCACCATCGTAGTGCCAAATGCCATAAAGGTACTGCTTCCCAAATCGCAACAGCAGGCTCAGGCAAAACCCATTACACGGGTTACCATTGATAAGGACCTGAACTATTACGTTGCTAACGCAAACGAGACCGAGCGGATGGTCACTTTTGAACAGATCACACCGTTTTTGCAATCGGTTTACTCAGCGGAGCCGGATATCTTCGTGGCTTTGTATGCCGATGAGGAAGTGCCTTATCGCGAAATAGTGAAAATACTGGATATTGCTAATCAGAACCAATTTAAAATGGTGCTGATGACCAGGCCGAATTAAAGGGGAAAATCAATGGACAAAGCGCCCTCATATCCCAGCCGGCTCAGGAAAAACATTGTAAAGGTTCCTGAGATCATCGACACTTGTACCGGGATTAATATCTTTGGGCAACTGCTAAAATCTTTCTTGTTTAGTACCGATGTCGCTATCATTCGCAACACAAATGCCGATGCAATCATAGCTGTTTATCCTTTTACCCCTCAGCCAATGATATCGCATGCGCTTATACTTGCTGCCGATAAGCCGATATTCTGCGGTGTAGGTGGAGGGATCACCAACGGAGAGAGGAGCATAGATCTTGCCCTCGACGCGGAATTTCAGGGAGCTCTGGGGGTTATATTAAACAAACCTACGCCGAACAGCACGATCAAAAAGATGAAAAAGAAAATTGACATTCCAATCATCATTACCATCGTATCGGAAAATGACGGCATCAAAGAGCGGATCAAGGCGGGAGTGGATATTTTTAATGTATCGGGGGCGGAAAAAACAGCAGATATTGTAAGAAAGATCAGAAACATTGATGATCATATTCCCATCATTGCTACGGGCGGGAAAACCGATAAAACCATCCGGCAGGTCATTGAGGCCGGTGCCAATGCGGTTTCCTATACGCCTCCTACTACAGCCGATTTGTTTAAGGAAATAATGATACGGTATCGGAGTGAATAAAACGACTCTGTTTATGTGTACACAAATTTAGGTATCGGATAAAATGATTACAAGAGAAAAAACAGCAGGAATAGTAGGGACAATCATCTTTGCCGTATTGCTCCTGCTTATTCTATTATTCTCTTACTTCACTCCGGTAACGCCACCGGAAGAGTTGGAAGGTATTCCCGTTATGTTCGGAAACGTGGAAAATGCTTTAGGAACAACGGAATCTCCTATGAACGAGATATCGCCTGCTCCGGCACAACCGCCTTCGGTTCCGGAACACTCTCCCAATGAACCGCTGATTACTCAAAATACGGAACCGACAATAGACGTTGCCGCCCAACGCGAAGCGGAGCGTCGCCGGGCGCAATTGGCAGAACAACGGAGGTTGCAGGAAGAAGCAGCACGCAAACAACGCGAGGACGAAGCCCGGCGAAGAGAAATAAACCGGCAGATGAGCGGATTGTTTGGAGAAAACTCCGGCAGCCGCGGCGAAACCGAAGGCAGTGGAACACAAGGAGTCTCCACAGGAAATGCTTCTCAGGGAGCTGCATCGGGCACCGGTGGAATCGGAACCTACGATTTGGGGGGCCGCAGCCTGGGTTCGGGCGGCCTGGCTCAACCCAACTATTCGGTAAACGACTACGGCACGGTTGTTGTGGATATCACGGTAGATCCTCGCGGGAACGTCATAAAAGCCGAAATTGGCCGTGGCACGAATACGCCAAATAACTCTCTTCGTAATGAAGCACTGCGTGCCGCAAGCCGGACCAGGTTCAACGCCATCAACTCCGCCAACAATCAGAAAGGGACCATCACATACAGATTTAATCTCAACTGATTACTCCTGTCTTGACCCTACATGTTTAACTTTCTAAAAAAGTGTTTCGAATTTTACGAATTATAGTTGTACGTCTCTCTTTTATACTGTTTTGTGCCCTTTTTCGCCTCTTTGAACTTTCCTTTCTTTCGTATAGCCCGCTATACGATGCGAAACGAAAATCCAAATCCATCAAAAAATGACTAAAAAACAGTACATAAAAAAATTCAATACACATTTTAAAAAAATCGATATGAAAAAAGTAGCTCTATTTTTAGCCAACGGTTTCGAAGAGATTGAAGCCTTGGGAATCGTTGACATTTTACGAAGGGCAGGGATCCCTGTTCAAACTGTTTCCATAACCAACGGGAAAAACGTTACCGGAGCGCACAACATCACCGTTCTGGCTGATATAACCTTCGCGGAACTGGATTTCGCCGATGTGGATGTTTTGGTTCTTCCCGGCGGAATGCCCGGTGCAAAAAACCTAAACGAACACGAAGGCCTTAAGAAAAAGGTGAAGGAATATGCCGAAAAAGGAAAGAACGTCGCCGCTATCTGCGCTGCCCCAATGGTTTTAGGCGGATTAGGCCTGCTTGACGGGAAAAAAGCAACCTGCTATCCCGGTTTTGAACCCGAATTAATCGGCGCTAAAGTAACCGGTGAGAAAGTGGCCGTCCACGGAAACATCATTACCGGAAAAGGGCCGGGGTTTGTTTTCGATTTTGCTTTGGAGTTGGTGGAAACCATTGCCGGAACGGGCACACGAAAAGAAGTTCAGGAAGGATTGCTGATCTGATCTTCTGCTTACCTCTCCCCTCTGCCGAAGACTGTTTGAGCAGCCTTCGCTTCCCGACCTCCAATTCTTGCGATGACATAGCTTGAGCAAGCATGTTTTTCTGCACAATTCGCTGGTCGAAATAGTTGGTAATTAACAAAAAACCAACTACCTTTGCACCGTTTTTTTCGACAATATAATGTCTAACTTATTTTAATTATTAATTTTTTAAACAACAAATGACTGACAATTTAAAAACTGTGGCTCCCATAGAGGAATTCGATTGGGATGCTTACGCAAAAGGTGATGTCTATTCTCAAGAAAGCAAAGAAAAACTTACCGAAAGCTACGACAACACGTTGAGCAAAATCAACGATAAAGAAGTGGTTACAGGTACGGTAACCTCCATGAACAAACGCGAAGTGGTTGTAAACATCGGTTACAAATCAGACGGCGTGGTATCGATGAACGAATTCCGTTATAACCCGGATTTGAAAGTCGGCGACGAGGTAGAGGTTTACATTGAAAGCCAGGAAGACAAAAAAGGACAATTGCTCCTCTCTCACAAAAAAGCACGCGCTTCGCGCTCCTGGGATCGCGTAAACGCAGCATTAGAAAACAATGAAGTAATCAAAGGTTACATCAAATGCCGTACAAAAGGCGGTATGATTGTTGATGTATTCGGCATCGAAGCATTCTTGCCGGGTTCGCAAATAGACGTGAAACCTATCCGCGATTACGATATCTTTGTTGACAAAACAATGGAATTCAAGGTGGTAAAAATCAATCCTGAATTCAAAAATGTGGTTGTTTCTCACAAAGCTCTTATCGAAGAAGAACTGGAACAACAGAAAAAGGAAATTATCTCGAAACTCGAAAAAGGACAGGTACTCGAAGGTGTGGTTAAAAACGTCACCTCCTACGGCGTATTTGTTGACCTTGGCGGTGTTGACGGCTTAATCCACATTACCGATCTTTCCTGGGGACGCATCCAGCATCCGGACGAAGTAGTTAAACTTGACGACAAGATCAACGTGGTAATCCTTGATTTTGATGACGACAAGAAACGTATTGCCCTTGGATTGAAACAATTAACTCCACATCCGTGGGACGCTATGGATGACAGCCTGAAAGTTGGCGATATTGTCAAAGGAAAAGTTGTTGTCATTGCCGATTACGGAGCATTTGTTGAAGTGGCACCGGGCGTTGAAGGCTTGATTCACGTATCGGAAATGAGCTGGACACAGCACTTGCACAGCGCACAGGACTTTATGAAAGTTGGCGACGATGTGGAAGCTGTTATTCTTACGCTCGATCGCGAAGAGAGGAAAATGTCGCTCGGTGTAAAACAGCTCAAACCCGATCCATGGGATAATATCGAAGAGAAATATCCCGTTGGAAGTACCCATACGGCAACCGTTCGCAACTTCACCAACTTTGGTGCCTTTGTTGAAATTGAAGAAGGGGTTGAAGGTTTGATTCATATTTCCGACCTCTCCTGGACAAAGAAAATCAAACATCCGAGTGAAGTGACCGAAATTGGGGCCCCAATTCAAGTCCAGGTTCTGGAGATAGACAAAGAAAACCGTCGTTTAAGCCTTGGACATAAACAATTGGAAGAAAACCCGTGGGATGTGTTCGAAACCATCTTCACAGCAGGTTCGATCCACGAAGGTACAGTTCTCGAATTTGTGGATAAAGGCGCGGTAATCGCTTTGCCTTACGGTGTGGAAGGTTTTGCTACTCCCAAACACCTGGTAAAGGAAGACGGTTCACAAGCTCAGGTGGACGATAAACTTGAGTTTAAAGTGATCGAGTTTAATAAAGACGCTAAGCGCATTATCGTTTCACACAGCCGTATCCACGAGGATGCTCAAGGCGGTGGTTCTGATGAAACCAGAAAAGGAAAACGTTCGGGTAAGAAAGAGAACCAATCATCAACCCTGGCAATCCCTGTTATGGAGAAAACCACATTAGGTGATATCGAAGAACTGGCTGCCTTGAAAGAAAAACTCGACAACCAAAAGGTGGCAGCTTTCAAAAAAGAAGCCAAGGCGAAAGCGAAAGCTGAGGAAGCAAAAGCTGAAACAGAAATTGCAGAAGAAACAGTTGAGGACAAAACTGAGGAAACAAAAAGCGAAGAATAATTTCTTTCTCCGCCTTTCAATATCGAAAAAAAGCTGCTCCGTCGGGGCAGCTTTTTTATTGAAGGTTGCAAACCATCAGTTTTTGTATACCCTGACAGAACGGGTTATGCTGACAGGTTGATCAGCATTGTCTTCTTTATAGTAATTAAATTTCAACTGGATATTCTTAAAATCCTGTCCTTCAAAGTTAATTAAATTACGTAATGAACTCATTTTAATTGTCGCTAATTCCACAACATTCTTTCCCGAGGTTTCGGTAGAAGTACCGGATTTTTTCAAACGAAACTCCATTGTATATGTATTCGTTGCATCTGGTTGAGTTGTTTTATTATAAAGTTCTGCCTGAACTCTTTCGCCTTCTTTTTTATTCCATGTGTATTGAACGATCAGAAAATCACCAAATGAAGGGGATATCATGGGCGACTCTTCCACTATAAAGTTGAGAACAGGAGTCATGATTTCCTGAGGAGCCTCTTCCTGAAGATATAAACCTAGAGGTATTGGCTCTATTTCCGACGTCATAGCGTTATGCACATTTGTACCGGTCATTCCGTTTTCGGTGCTCCAGGACCAGGTAATGAGGTACCATCTGTCTGGTTCTTTTGTTTTAATATCATTGGAAGTCATCGCAAAATATCCGTTATGCGCAACTTGCGTTCCTTCTAATTGAGTGATGTAAAACAATTGCCGTTGACCGGACAAATTGTTATCCCCCGTTTTTAAGCATGAAGTTAAAAAGAGGCCTGTAGCCACAGCACTAAAAAATAAAATCAATTTTCTCATATACATAAAATTATTTAAAAATATTAGAAATCAAATCGGATACCGGCATTCAGATCGAGAACGATTTTTTTGTCGGCATATATGGTTTTATAATCATTTTTCGCATCAAAGTAATACGATCCTCCTATCTTACCGTATAAGTTGAACCCTCCATAGATGGGATAAAATGCCCCTACCCCTGCGTTTACCGAAAATTGAGGATTTTTCTGACTGATCCTCTTAGTGATACTTCCTTGCGACGTGCTGTTTAATTCAGTGGAGACACTCTGTCCCGAGTTTCTGAATTCCCCGTAAATATCTTTTTCAATCATTCCTCCAAACGAAGCATACAAGCCTAATTTTCCTATGCTTACGAAGTTGTAATTCAGATTGACGGGAATACCTAAATAATGAAAATGTTGCGTCTCCTGATTTTGAAAATCGACACTGGTATTTTTAGCCCGCGAAAACAGATAGGTGTAAACCAACCCGGTCTCAACGGATAATCTGTCGCTAATGGTTTTGGAGATTGTAATACCGAACGAAACCGGTTGACCGTGCTCCATTTCTGCAACGTTATCAGCAATACTTCCTGTGTTGTAGGCAACATTGTGATAATCGGCATACATATTGTTCTTATTACTAAAATAATAGTCATCGCCCTTATCGTCCTGCCTGGCAGTACTGGCGCTACGCAAAGTCATCGGGCTATTTACGGTCTTCTGTGAAGAGGTCAGCCCGCCTTTTGCATTTAACGCCAACATTAAAGGCTTACTTTTGTTCTCTTTGAGTGCCAATCCTCCAAAGATATCTGCTTTCCCGGCATTTTCAAACTCCCGGATAAGCCGGTCAATCTCTTCCTGACTGGGCTGAACTACCCGTTTCTCCTCAGGTTGAGCCTTTCTCTCTTCCGTTGCCTCTGGTTCCTCTTTCCGGGTTTGCTCTACAACCACAACCTTTTCCTGAGTTTGTTCTAAAACTTCGCTTACGATTGGTAATTCTCTCTCTTTTCTTTTGGTGTGCCCGGCAATAAGAACTTCCTCCCGAACTTCTTGCTTATCGGCATTTTTTATATTACCGGAAGTCACTTCCTCCGTAAAAACGGGAAGATTGGGCTTGTCTGTTTGAGGCGACTTTAAAAAGAACAAGCTCCCCAGCAATATGGCTACTGTGGCAGCAGCAGAACCGACATACCAGTTGCGGCGGATAATTCTTGCCCGCGCGATGGCATTCAGCGATTGTTCCATCTTCTCCCAGCCATCGTGAGGAACAGGAGCCTCAAAATCGCTGAAAACAGACTTTAGTTGTTCTTTAAATATATCTTCTTGGTTCATAGAAAATTCATATGTATTTCTTTTTCAACATGGATTGCACTTTCTTTTGTAAAAGAGTCTTGGCTCTAAAATATTGCGACCGGGAGGCATTCTCCGTTATTCCCAGCATTGAGGCAATTTCCTTGTGCGGAACATCTTCAAAAACCACCAGATTAAATACCGTTCTGTAGCCTTCAGGCATCTCGTGTATAATGTTCAAAAGTTCTTGCCGCGGAATATCGCCTATCTCGAGTGAGTCATCTTCAGGTGTATCTGAAAGATCTGCTTTATCTTTTCCGTAATCATTTAAAAAGTCGAATTTTTTCTTCTCCTGCCGATAATTTTCGAGAGCCAAATTCACAAAAATCTTGCGTAACCAACCTTCAAAAGAACCCTTGCCCGAATACGAGCCTATCTGTGTGAAAACTTGCAGAAACCCGTCGTGTAATAAATCGCGGGCAGTCTCACCATTCTGACAATAACGCAGGCACACAGCCATCATTTTAGGAGCATACAACTCGTATAATGCCTTTTGGGCATTACGGCTCTGCTTCTTACATGCTGCTATTAACTGCGAATCATCCATGCTTATCGCTTACATTAGTAAAGATGGAAAAAACGGAAAAACGTTGCACGCCTTAGCCGGTTTCTTCCATTCTTTATGTTTTTTTAACTTTCATTTGTTTCTCGTGATTTTTTGTATCCAAAACAATTTATGGAGAATAAACCTCGATAAACCCCGACTTTTTCAATAATAAATTAGCTTACAAGTGTAAAGAAACAAAATTGTATTTGTTTTCAATTGCAATGTAATCCTTTTTTCTCTATTTTTGTGCTTATAATCAATTTAGAACACAAATTTATGAAAGATTTTTTTAAAATGATGCTAGCATCAGCGTTGGGTTTCATCATCGCGAGTCTTATTTTTTCGCTTATTTCAATGCTGATCATGTTTGCCATGATGGGATCGCTAATGAATTCCTTCGGCAAACAGGAATCATTTGCATTGCAAAATAACTCCGTTTTAAATCTAAGGCTCGAAGGCGCCATACAGGAACGCATTGCAGAGAATGACCCTTTTACCGATCTGGTAGGCGGAGTACCCTCTGCCATGGGCATGAACGACATCATCGGAGCTATTCGCAAAGCAAAAAACAACGATAAAATAAAGGGGATTTATCTGGACACACGCCTTTTCATGGCTTCCAGCGCTACATTGGCAGAAATACGTCAAGAGCTGGAAGATTTTAAAGAAAGTGGCAAGTTTATCGTTGCATATGCCGATACTTACACTCAAAGCGGGTATTATTTAGCTTCCGTTGCCGATAAAGTAGCTATCAATCCTCAAGGCATGCTCGATGTTCACGGAATTGCATCGGTACCTTTCTTCTATAAAGATGCTATGCAAAAACTCGGCATCGAAATGCAACTGTTTAAAGTGGGCACTTATAAATCTTTTGCCGAGCCCTATACACAAACCGAAATGAGTGAAGCCAACAGAGAACAGGTGAACTCTTTCATTACAGATATCTGGAAATCCATGAAAGCCGATATGGCCTCTTCCAGAAACATGGAAACTGCGCAGATAGATTCAATCGCCAACCGGTTTCCGCTACTCAAAAAAACCGATTTCCTGCTGTCGCAAAACTTAGTCGATACCGTCCTCTACGAAAGTGAAATGAAAAATTATATCCGGGAACTTATTGGGATCGACGCTGATGCCAAAATCCCGTCGGCTACGGTTGCGGATATGAAGTCGGTAAAAACGCAGGCCGTCAAAAAATCGACAAATTCCATTGCCTTATTGTATGCCGTGGGCAGTATTTCATCCGGTAACGGGTCTAACGGCATTCAGGATAAATACATGGTGAACGAGATTGAAAAGCTTCGTAAAGACGACGATATCAAAGCGGTTGTTTTTCGCATAAATTCGGGTGGTGGAAGCGCTTACGCCTCTGAACAGATCTGGAAAGCAATCTCCGAGCTGAAGTCGGAAAAACCGGTCGTTGTTTCCATGGGCGACATGGCCGCATCGGGCGGTTATTATATCGCGTGCAACGCTAATAAAATTGTGGCTCAGCCAACTACCCTTACGGGCTCAATAGGAATTTTCGGTATGGTGCCTAATTTTGGCGGTACGCTCGATAAACTCGGTATCAGCACAGACGTAGTTAAAACCAATAAATTCTCCGATTTTGGAGACGTTTCACGCGCTTTTAATGCTCAGGAAGCAGCCATGATGCAATCTTACGTTAACAGCGGTTACGATCTGTTCCTGACAAGATGTGCCGATGGCCGGGGAATGCCGAAAGATAGCCTGGCAAAATATGCCGAAGGCAGGGTTTGGACAGGGAATCAGGCAAAAGAGATCGGATTGGTAGATGAGTTGGGTGGAGTTGACGAAGCCATTCGTATCGCCGCCGAAATGGCAAATCTAGGTAAAAGCTATGCCGTTTTCGAATATCCGAGGATGAAGTCGCCGATCGGAGAAATTTTCAACAAGAACAAAGAAGAGCTAGCCGCTAAAACGCTAAAAGGTTATTTAGGAGAAAGCTACGATATGTTCATGCTCCTGAAGAACATCAAGGACCAGGATTATATCCAGGCGCGTATTCCCTATGATTTGAACATTAAATAAAAAATGGATTCGCCCCTTCCCGAAATACGACGTTCGTTGCTGCCGCTATCGTGGCTGTACGGGATTGGTGTAAATATCCGAAACAGGCTGTTTGATGCAAAGATCCTGAAACAGCACAAGTTCGATATTCCTGTTATTTGCGTTGGAAACATCACAGTGGGGGGCACAGGGAAAACACCTCACATAGAATATCTTATAGACCTGTTGTCGTCAAGATACAAAGTAGCCGTCTTGAGCCGGGGTTATAAGCGGAAAAGCAAAGGTTTCAAGATTGTAGATGTGGTTTCAAAACCACAGGATGTGGGTGATGAGCCGCTTCAGATAAAGCAAAAATTCCCCGAAGCACTCGTCGTGGTAGATAAAAACCGAAGGAGCGCCATTGAGAAAATCCAATCTATCGACGTTGAAGAACGTCCCGATGTAATTTTGCTGGACGATGGTTTTCAGCACCGGCGCGTAATGCCGTCCCTCTCTATCTTATTGGTCGATAGCAACCGTCCGGTTTATGAAGACAAGCTGCTTCCGGCAGGAAATTTGCGAGAGCCATTGCAGGGAAAAGACCGCGCTTCCATCGTTATTGTCACCAAGTGCAGCCGCGACATGCAACCCATCGATTTCCGCATTTATGAAAACGGTCTGGACCTGTTTCCCTATCAGGATCTCTATTTCACCACCTTCGATTACGGAGACATAACACCGGTCTTTCCCGAGTCACAACCGGAAATTCTTGAACCCGGCGATTTGCGCAAAAAACACGTTTTTCTGGTTACGGGAATCGCATCACCACAACCGTTAATAGAAAAGTTAGAACTGAAAACTTACAATTTATATCCCAAATCTTTTCCCGACCACCATTTCTTCAAAGAGGAAGATATCGAAGAGATAAAACAGGAAATGGGCACCGTGGATGTGGACGATGACGACAAAATTATTGTAACTACCGAAAAAGATGCTATTCGTTTTCGCGCGTTATCGTTTCTTGACGAAGGATTTAAAAAAAGATTGTATTATATCCCTATAGAAGTAATATTTTTAGAAAAAACCGAAAAAGAATCATTCAATAAAAAAATCAATAAACATGTTAGAAGCTATCAAACAAACATCCGATTATCTAAAAAACAGGATCGGTGATGTACCCAACACTGCTATTATTTTAGGAACCGGACTGGGAGAACTTGCCCACGAAATCAAAGACAAAACCGAAATTCCATACACCGAAATCCCTAACTTTCCGGTTTCAACCGTGGAAGGCCACAGTGGAAAGCTGATCATCGGAACGCTCGGCAGTAAAAGAGTACTGGCCATGCAGGGACGTTTCCACTTTTATGAAGGTTACAACATGAAACAGGTAACTTTTCCCGTCCGCGTTTTCAAGGCACTTGGCGTTGAATATCTTTTCGTATCGAACGCTGCCGGCGGCATGAATCCGAGCTTCGACGTGGGCGACATTATGCTTATCGAAGACCACATCAATATGTTCCCCGAACATCCGCTTCACGGGAAAAACTACAACGAGCTGGGAACACGATTCCCCGATATGAGCGAAGCATACAACAAAGAACTCCGGTTAATGGCAATGGAAATTGCGAAAGAAAAAAACATCAAGTTGCAGCATGGAGTTTATGTTGGCGTATCGGGCCCAACGTTTGAAACACCAGCAGAATATCATTTCTTCCGCGTTATCGGCGGCGATGCTGTAGGTATGTCCACCGTTCCCGAAGTTATCGTTGCCAACCACGCCAAAATGAAAGTGCTGGCCTTTTCTATCATTACCGATCTGGGCGTGATTGGGAAAATTGTGGAAGTTTCACACGAAGAAGTTCAGGAGGCCGCAAAAATTGCCCAGCCTAAAATGGCTGAAATCATGCGCACCATAGTGGAGCGGATATAAACGGATATGGATACATGCGTACAGAAATAAGTACACTTGGAGAGTTTGGATTGATAGACCATCTCACTAAAAATATAAAACTAACGCAGCCTACCACAAAGAGAGGCGTGGGAGACGATGCAGCCGTCATCGACAACTCGGATAAACGCACGCTTGTCACCACCGACCTCTTGCTTGAAGGCATTCATTTCGACCTCACTTACGTCCCATTGAAACACCTGGGGTACAAATCGGCTGTCGTTAACTTTTCCGATATTTATGCGATGAACGGAAAGCCGCAGCAAATAACGGTTTCGTTGGGTATCTCGCAACGATTCTCGGTAGAAGACCTGGAAGCTTTTTATGCCGGAGTTTTACTTGCCTGCGAAATCTACGGTGTTGATCTGGTGGGTGGCGATACTGTATCGTCGCTAACCGGTCTCTCCATCTCCATCACTTGTATCGGCATAGCCGATGAAGAAAAGATCGTTTACCGTAACGGCGCAAAAGATACCGATCTGATATTTGTATCGGGTGATTTGGGCGCGGCTTACATGGGGTTGCAATTGTTGGAGCGCGAAAAAACCGTTTTCGACGGGAAAGCGGATTTCCAACCCGATTTCGTGGGAAAAGAGTATATTTTGGAGCGTCAACTCAAGCCGGAAGCCCGAAAAGACATTGTTCAACTTTTGTACGAACACGGAATAGTCCCTACGGCAATGATTGATATTTCGGATGGATTATCGTCGGACATCATCCACATCTGCAAGCAAAGCAACGTGGGTTGCCGGCTTTTCGAAGAACGGTTGCCTATCGACTATCAAACCGCCGTAATGGCGGAGACGTTCAATATGAATGTCACCACCGTTGCGTTAAACGGCGGTGAAGACTACGAGTTGCTTTTTACCGTTCCTTTGTCCCTTCACGAAAAAGTATCGGCTTTATCCGGAATACATCTTGTGGGACACATCACCAGGCCCGAAGACGGATATTACTTAGTTACCCGCGATGGTCAGGAAATGGAATTGAAAGCACAAGGATGGAACCCGATTAGGAAATAACCGAATATTTTTCGGCATTTTTAGTTTCAAAATTTTTTATTTGTGAAAAATACTTTTATCTTTGCAGTCGCAAATTAAAAAAGCGATGGTGCCATAGCTCAGTTGGTAGAGCAAAGGACTGAAAATCCTTGTGTCCCCGGTTCGATTCCTGGTGGCACCACCGATAAAACTTAACAAAACGTTGTAATTGAATAAATTACAGCGTTTTTTATTTGTATTGGGTAAAACAGGGGCAAAAAGGGGATCAAGGATCAATCCTAAAAGTTGTGGAGAGATTGGACAATTTGTGTCCATGAAAAAAGTGTCCACGAATAGCCATCTAAGTCGCTTATTGTCCTATCGTTAAATGCTCGTCATCCTGCACGATTCAGTACCTTTAAACATTAATTTTAGAGTATGAAACGTCAGACATTTCGTGTGCTTTTTTTCGTCAGAAGGACGAAAACAGTCAAATCGGGCGAAACGCCCATCATGTTGAGAATTTCCATTGAAGGGCAATTAGCCGAACTTCAATTGAAAAGAACAATAAAGCCTGTTTTATGGAACCAATCAAAAGAACGGTGTACGGGGAAGGATGCCGCATCGTTGGAAATCAACCGTTATCTGGAATCGGTTAAACTTCGGCTATTGGATATTCATCAGACAATGGAGCAGGAAGGCAAGTTGATTAACCCGATGGAAATTAAACGGAAGTTTCTCGGACTGGACGAGGAACACAATACGCTGTTCCAAATCTTTCAGCAGCATAATGACAAGTGCCGTGAGTTGATTGGGAAAGATTACGCCAAGGTTTATGGCGGAAATTATTCTTTCTATAAGGGACAGAAAGAAATTGAAGAACAAGCATTAGCACAACAAATAAGTTCAGAGGAAGCACTTGCGTTTAGCTCGAAAGAAGGCACAAGAAGTTCGAGAACGTCAAGATAAACGTGCATCACAAGGACAGAGAAGTAAACAAAAAGGAGGTGTTGCCCGAATAGTCATGAATGCGCGTGCAAATTTAGCTGAAAATAATTCGGCTAAATTAAAAGAAAAACATATTGATATTATTGACGACAAGCAACAAAATCTTTCAGAACTACGTCAAAAGCAACGAATAAACAGTGATCTTAAAATAGATTTTGAAAGCGCACAACTGCATAAGGGAAAGTTATTAATTGAAGCGGTTAATGTAAATTTTGGATACATTGACGAAAAACCAATTTGGGAGAATCCCCTGAATATTGAAATACGAAGTGGCGAACGTATTCGAATAACAGGTAATAACGGAACAGGAAAGACCACTTTGATAAAGCTGATTACTGGTGAATTAGTACCGTCAAAAGGAGAAGTTAAAAAGACAGAGTTTTCATATATCTATCTTGACCAACAATATAGTCAGCTCAACAAAGATTCTACGGTTTTTGAACTTGCTAATGAATATAATTTTAATAATCTACAGGAGCATGAAATAAAATTGAGACTAAACAGGCTTTGTTTCCCAAAGAAACATGGAGTAATAATTGTCAGACATTAAGCGGAGGAGAACGCATGAGGCTTTATTTATGTTGTCTGATGATTTCCAACCATGTCCCCGACATGTTTATATTTGACGAACCAACGAACACTCTTGATTTATCAAGTTTATCCATATTAACCAATACGATTAAAAGTTATCAGGGAACCATTCTTGTAATTTCTCATGATAAACATTTTATAACTGAGATTGGGATAACAAAAAATATAGAATTGAAGATTAGCAGTAAATCAACATTGTAAACTCCAATGCCTATGAATCGGTTCTTGAAAACAAAGTTATTTGACCTGCTTTCCTGTTCTATCAGAGAACAAGACGGCATTTATTACACAGATTTATCGAATGCTTATGATGATTTTGTAGGTCAACTGCTTGATTTCTGTCGTGAAGAACAGGATATAATTCTTTTATGCTTCACAATAAACTACACAATGACAGAATTAAAAGGACTCAATATGCAGTTGGAAATAAAACCTGATAGTAAAGCAACTGATTTACATGTATTTTTCATGAAGATATTAGATATTTTGGAATCGACCTATCGAATTATAAAATTTCGCTTAGAAAATCCGGAGTTTTTTCAGAAAAATAAGGAAGATAGCTTTGTCTCGGATGTTTACTTAGCAGATGATGTCGATTTTATTGATATAATGGAAGTAATATGTGGGTTATTCTATTCTTATTCAGTGAGAAATAAAACAGGGAATCCCGTCAATTTTTCCGACTTGACACGTGTATTTGAAACAGGGATGAATTTTAAATTTGCTGACATTTATAAAAAGAGAGATGACGTATTTAGGCGTAAAGCTGCTAAACTTACAGAATTTCTGAACGAATTAATAATTGCAATAAAAATAGAAAGTAAAAACAGAGGTTATAGATAAATTATGGAATACTTGATTAGACCACTCGAACAGAATGAGTATCATATTCTTGAAAATATGCTATACGAAGCTATTTATCAACCTGATAAAAACAACCTTATACCAAGAGAGGTTTTGAAATTACCTGAAGTACATGAGTATATTAACAATTTCGGTCAAGAAAAGGATGATTATTGTTTAGTTGCAGACTTTAATGGAAAGATTGTTGGTGCAGTTTGGACACGGATATTAGCAGGCGATGTAAAGGGATTTGGAAATATAGACAATGAAACGCCTGAATTTGCAATCTCATTATACAAAGAATATCGGAATCGGGGAATCGGGACAAAGTTAATGAATGTGATGATTGAGTACTTACGGAATAGCAGATATAAACAAGCTTCATTGAATGTGAAGAAAAAAAATTACGCTGTTCGATTATATAAAAACATGGGATTTGAAATTATCGGAGAAGATAAGGAAGATTATTTAATGTTACTGCGATTATAAAGAGATGTTTGTATGTATCTGAATTAAATCGAATTATAAATTATTTATCGGGGAGTAGATTATCTATTCCCCGATTTTATTTTCTGTAATATGCCGAGCTTTGCCCTGTCAATGCATTGAAAAATTGATTGTAGAACTTAAAAATGAAGCAAAATGTATATCAATAACGAAGATTTTGAAAAATGGATGGAACACCTGTCCAAAAAATTAAGCGAAATTGGCAAAGATCTGAAATCGCTTATTAATACCAATGAGGTTTTCGATAAGGACGAGAAGTTACTCGATAATCAGGACTTGTGTTTTATGCTTAGATGCAGCAAGCACACCCTTCAACGCCACCGAAGCAATGGCGTTTTACCCTTCTTACGATACGGACAGAAAATCTACTACCGAGCGGACGATGTTCGTTCATTTGTCCGGGAACATTGTGATTACCGAACCATTCAGAAGTTTGAAAAGGATAATCCACCAGAAGAATCGGAATAAAGCAATCCGATGAATACTAACGAAGGCTGTATTTAATCCACCGCCTTGTAATAACGCTCCGCATTTAGCAGAAACAACCTTGCCTCACGGCTCTGATTGTTTCGCTAAATTAAGCAAGAGGGAACTGGACAAGTCCTGTTCTTCCCTCTTGCCCTGCGGGGCAAAGCCTTCGACTTTAGCGTGTTATAGAAACACGCTATAATTATACCGACAATTAGCAATTCAGATTTATCGCTAATTATCAGTCGTTTAACTTTATGATTTTCCATGAAAAAGTAATTATCCATGCAAAATAAAGGTCAGAAAATAACATATACCACCGTTTCCATAGACAAGGAAACTGGCAATTTGGTAGAGAAAATCTGCAAACGCTATTCGCTGAAAAAGAGTGAAGTTGTAAAGCTGGCTTTTCAGTATATTGACAAAGCAAATATCAATTCCGCTGAATCCCCCGAATCGGTCAAATCCGAACTGTCCAAAATCAACAAACGGCAGGACGATATTATCCGCTTTATCCGAAACTACGAAGAAAAGGAACTTAACCCGATGATTCGGGCGACCAATTCTATTGCCGTCCGCTTCGATAGCGTTGCCAAAACATTGGAAACGCTCATCATTTCCCTATTGGAAAAGAATTTGAATACATACAATACCGTGCTGCAAAGAATCAGCGACCAAATCAAACAACATGCCGATGTGATAAACAATCAGGGTAAACAAATCGGCTCACTACAACAGACGCAGAAAAAGGACAATGCTAAACTTTTGAAGTTGATTAGCCTTTATGCGGATTTGGCAGCTTGCGGAGTAATGGACGGTAAGCGGAAAGAAAACCTGAAAGCAGAGATAGCAAATTTGATAAACGAGCCATGAATATAGATTTCCCGCCACCATCCAACGGAGTGTATAATAACGCAGGCAGCTGCCGACAATTAATGGCGTACCTCGAACATGAGGATTTACAACGGATGGAGCAGGGAATCTATACGGAAGGATTCTTCAATTTGACGGATGGCAATATTTATAAATCCCAAGTTATAAAGGAATTGCCTTTTGTAAAGAGACGAAATTCGCATAATCGGGAAATCCGAGATTTCCTTGAAAGAATTGAGCCAAAACTTACTTCCCCAAACGACAGACATGCCGATCTAACTCAATTGCTTAAGACGTAGCCATTTTATAAATCGTTGTATATCTGTTTATAAATTCTGTAACTACTGTAACTGTTATAGCGGTTACAGAATGAAAGTGCATTAATCCTGGGATAAAGTTATTTCCGTCTTACCTACAAAACAAAAACAGACTATTTTCGTCTTGTCGACAGGACAAAATATCTCCCTAATTTACCTCAATATTTTGTTTTGTTTCTAAAATGCACTATATTTGCAGCATAATAGAAATATAACAAAGGAATGATCTTTTTGGATTTTAAGACTGAAATGTTCGATTTGGCATGCTTTAATATCTATCAGGTATACGCATGGCAACCCGATTTTGACCGCAATAACCTTACCCGATGGGCTAAGAAGGGTTATCTTATCCGGTTAAGGCAGGGTTATTTTGCTTTTTCCGAATATAAGAGCAAGCCGGATTATTCCCTTTATTTTGCCAATCGGATTTACCGTCCGTCTTATATCAGTTTGCATACGGCTTTGGCTTTTTACGGAATGATACCGGAAGCTGTAGTACAAATCACCAGTGTAACATCCCTGAAAACGGAATCATTTAAGAATGATTTCGGGGAATATTCTTACAAGAGTGTAAAAGAAGATTTGATGTTTGGGTACGAACTGAAGCCAATGGCAGACAACCGCACCATACAGTTTGCCACACCCGAAAAGGCTTTGCTTGATTTACTGTACCTTTATCCGTTCTATGATAGTGAGCAGGAATTAGAAGAGCTACGTTTGGATGAAAATTACCTGCAAGATGATTTGAACAAGGATTTACTGATGAATTATTGTGCCAAGTTTCAAAGCAAGGCACTTGATCATCGGGTAAAGCTACTTCTTAAAACTTACGATTTATGATACAAATTGAGCAGATAAGAAATTATTTTCCCGCTCAAATACGGGATAATGCCACTTTCGATAAGCATATATTGAAAGAATATTTGCAGTTGATGATTCTGGATTATCTTTCTTCCACTCCATCCATCCGAAAGATGGCTTTTATCGGTGGAACAAACCTGCGTTTGGAAAAAGGCATCGACCGATTTTCCGAAGATTTAGATTTTGACTGCAAAGACCTGTCGAAAGACGAATTTATTGAAATGACAAACGGAGTTATTCGGTTTTTGGAGCGTTCAGGATTGCGGGTAGAGGCAAAGGATAAAGAAAATCCGAAACTAACGGCTTTCCGGCGTAACATTCATTTCCCCGAACTGTTATTCGATTTGGGATTAAGTGGGCACAAGGAAGAACGTTTCTTGATAAAGGTTGAGAGCCAAGACCAAGGTATTGTTTATCCTCTGGTTATTACAAATATCAAAGGCTGTGGATTCTTTTTCCCGTTTCCCGTTCCTTCTGATGGGGTATTATGCAGCATGAAAATTGCTGCCATGTTAGCCCGTGCTAAAGGACGCGATTTTTACGACCTCATGTTTTTACTGTCACAGGCAAAACCCGATTACGATTTCCTTTCAAAACGTTGTGGAATACATAATTTGCAGGAATTCAAACAGGCTACCGCCGAACTATTGAAAACAGTTGATTTGAAGAAGAAACAAAAGGACTTTGAACATTTGCTTTTCAATAAAGAGAATAGTGAGAAGATTTTACGGTTTGGAGAGTTTGTAGATTCGCTCACAGAATAATTAAATGCGAAATGTACAGTTCCGAAATGGGCATTTCGGAACTGATGGTTTCGGAATCAAGATAAAGCAGAGTGCCGACACATAACAAACTAAGTATTTCAATATGGATGATAAACTAAAATCAGATATAAACAAAATAGTCGAAGAATCGGTGTCTTCCCGATTATCCAATCAGCAAGCATCACTAACGTTCAATTTGGACAATATTGATGCGGAAAACAGATTGAAAAAGATGCTGAATGTGGATAAGTATGATATGGCTTTATGGGATTTCAGCCAGTTTTTGAGAAATTTTCTCAAGCATGGGGACGGTGGAAAAGTACGCTTCAAATCATACGATGAGTGCAAGGAGATAGTTCCCGATTACAGGACTATGGAGTATGTCAGGGCGATGTTTTATGAATGCCTTTTCCGCCCGGGATATGTTGAGTGGCCGCTCCGTATATTCTGTCTCGTTAGACATGTCCACTCCGGCCAATTCAGCGGTCACGAGACGTGGCGGGGCAATGCATGTTATCATGTAAAATGATTACTGATAGATAATTTTTCCGCATACGGTTGTTTTTTGTATCTACTTTCTCAATACTTTTCCTATTTCGACAGGATAATCGGATTCAATGATGTCGGGATTTGCATTGATTGCTCCTTTATAGGCAGATTCTCTTTCTTCGGCTGTTCTCAACCGATCGAGCGATGGAGCGTATGAAACCATACACCGGACACCTTTGGCTCGCAATTGTTCCACAATATGTCTGTTAGAATCATTGATAGTCTGCCCCACATAGGCGATCATATTTTCCCATGGGACGCCGGAAATGACGATATCCTCAAATTCTTCATCATTTCTCGCAAAAACGGATAACATGATTCCCGGTAATTTGTCCGAATAATATCTTGCCTGCGCTCCCGTATGTACTGTAAGCATTACATATTTTTCCGCCTTATGTTTCTTGATCAATTCCACGATCATTTGTAACGGTACATCTTTTTTATCCAAATTGATAACGGTTTTACCCTTACTCCATTTAATCACCTCTTCAAGAGTGGGTATTCTGGCGGATGTAATATTCCCTTCATAGTCTTTTAACCTTACCGATTGGAGTTCGGCCAATGTGTAATCGGATAATTTTCCGGTCGCGTCTGTAGTCCTGTCCAGTGTGGCATCGTGCATAAGTACAATCACACTATCTTTGGTCAGGCGAGGGTCAATCTCGAAAAAAGCGGGCATTTGGGTTAAAACATATTGGAATCCCTCAATGCTATTTTCCGGATAACCGAGTTCCTGCCCTCCTCTGTGTCCGCTTATCAATATTGAACTATCAGCCTTGTAAGCAAAGTATTGATGAGTATCTTTGAGCTTTTTAAATTTAATATAATTTTCTTCACTACCCTTTGTTTTACAACTGTTTAAAGGAAGCAAAAAAACCAACAAAACAGAGGTTATAAAGAACAGATTGTCGCTGATTTTTATCATAGCCATTCAACATTACCTGATTACGCCATAAAGATAAAGAAAAGGTGTAATATATTCAACAAAAAGAGAAGATATCCGGACTTACGATATGGATAAAGAAATAATTAAGCTGATACAAGGTTCGATCACAAAAAAGGAGCGAACAAAGCCGCTCCCTTTCCTTTTTGTTCTCAACCCGGTGATTATTGTAATCTGACAAGACGATAAAGGAGCTGTTGAATAGCTTCCTGATAATCATCGAGGATTGATTTCGAAAAATCTTCACTAAACAATGCACGGTTGGAATCCACATATTTGTAGAAGTCTGAAGCATGTTTTACAATGTCACCCGGAACCGAAGTTTCAGGGATCACGATATCTAAATCACCTTTTAATGCATAGGTCGTTTCTACAATTCGGTCGGTTACGCCCAGTAAACTTCCAACAGCCTGATCCAGTGCAATATGTTGCGCATAGCTTCCTTTACCTGTTACGTGCCAGTGATAAAGTTTCAAACTATTGTTAAATGAGAATAACTTTCCGATAAAAGCCGCAATTTCTTTATTTGCGGAACCTGTTTTTGAATTAGATTGCTTTACTGTTGCTGTGTTCATAATTTTCTATTTTCTATGTTAATTAATACCTATCTAACAATCGGCAAAGGAAAAAGTGCTCGCATTGCGATTGAATGCATTGATAAGATATAGTCTCCGCTTATAAAAGACAACAGAGGCCCATCCGTACGGTACCGGTTGGACTTCTTCTACCCTGCCTTGCGAGACTCTCAAATCCAACATCCGGTGAAAATCCTTCAAGATTATTTTTAGGGAGTCATGACCTATAGTAGTACGGATGAAACTTCGTTTGAAAACGCGATACGAACCTGTAAGTATTGTATGCGCCCAGAATGCCGATACCGTTTTCAATATTTGTATGCACCCGGACCGGTTCGGTAAATGGCCCATAATCTTCGGCATTTACTGCTTTATTGCCGGAGATTACGTACTGGTACAGATCCTTGGTCATTTCGCCGATTTCGATGATGTATTCCACCGTCAGTTCTTCCTGTTCGCCTTTTCCGCCGTCTGTTTTCTTCCCATCGACGTATGTGGTGGATTCCAGGGTATCATAGAATGAAAAATCGAATAAAATCTCCTTCCCGTTTACAAACAGATCGGAAAAAAGATTATCCGTTCTGTCCATCCTTCCCTCATCAGCGAAGATATTCATGTTGCCGGCGATGTTATTTTTCAATACTTCGCTGAGCTTTACCTCTATGGGCAAAGTCATCACTAATTGATTTTCGCGGTAATAATTTTGTGAGACTTTTATAAAATAATGGTTTTCTTCGTTGGCTGCATCCGTCAATTTCAGCTGTACCTGCATGCTCCGGGTTGTGGTTTTGTACACTGTATTGGGTTGATTGGAAACAGTGTATTCCCCTTCCTGGACAGTAACGGTTGAATCGGTCACTGCTATGTCGGGGTTCTTCGGAATTACCGTTTGGGATTTGATCCGGCCGAAACCTTTGGCTGTGACTTCGATCTTTATCTCGTCACCCGGCTTCGGGAAGAAAGTTCCCCTGTATATCCCGTTTGCACCATACGTGAGTTGTTCTTTCAATACACCATTTACAAATGCCGATACCGCCGCATCGGAAACAAGTTTCAACGGTGCCGATTCCCCGAGGACGAAACGGCTCTGGGAAAGGTGTACGGAAACAACCGAATCGGGAGTAAGGATGCTATTCAACACCAATAGCGGATCGGTAACGGCACCTTTAAATTCGATATCTTTTTCACAGGATATAAAACAACCAGTGAGAATAAATAACAAGAATATAAATATATTTTGTTTCATCGCCTTAAAATTTAATCGTGTAACTTACCGAAGGAATAATGGGAAAGAGTGTAGCCTGCCTCAATACGTTTTTTGTTTTCCGTTCACCCGTTGCCGGATTTACGGTGGTTTCGTCCCAGACATACACATAGAAAGGATTCAGACGACTGTATACGTTATAAATACTGATGTTCCACGTACGCAGGTTCCCCCGCTTGGTCTTTTTATGGAAATTCACTCCCAGATCTAAGCGGTGGTAATTATTGTACCTGAAATTGTTTCGCGTCTCAACATAGGAATAAGTTCCGGGATAATAGGATTCATTCCTGTAGCTGGGAGAATTAATTGCGGTATATTCGTGGAGGGCAAAGGTTGCGGCATTCCCCGTGCTAAAGACCCACGAAGCCGATACATCTATCTTTTCCGAGAACCGGTGTGTGGCGGTAACACTAATATCGTGCCTCCTGTCGTATTTTGCGGGAAACCGTTTCCCATCATTGATGATGTTCCCCGGGCGATCGAAGATCCTGTCAGATTTCGACCATGTATATCCTACCCATCCGGTTGTATTGCCAAACGAACGCTGAGCCAGGAACTCAACACCATAAGCGACTCCTCGCCCCATGCTCACCTTGTCCTCCCAATTGGTGGAAACGCCCATGAACGATGCACCGTCCTTGTATTCAAGCAGGTTGTCCATTGTTTTGTAATAGCCTTCCACAGAGAAATCGGCTACATTTTTCAGGGAATAGAATGCGCCTGCTGTGTATTGGCGAGATTTCATCGGTTTAATCTTTGAAGTGGCCGGCACCCACAGGTCGGTCGGCATGCTGATGGTATTGTTGGAAAGCATGTGAATGTACTGGCTCATGGAGGCATAACCGGCTTTTAACGACAGATTATCGTTAAGCAGGACACGCAATCCGACACGCGGCTGTAATGAAAAATAATTGTTATCCTGCACATGGAACGAGGAGAAGTGCACGCCCAAATTTACTTTCAGAATTCTCCCGAGCGAGATGTTATCTTCCATGTAAGCCGTTGTCTCATGTGCATATACTTTAGGGCTTCCGGCCACCGTGTCGAGATCTTGCTCTATCTGTCCGATATCTTTGACTTTCAACGAGGTAACATCGGGTGTAAACGTATGATATGTATAGGTGCCACCGAATTTGATGTCGTGACTGACGTTCGGCGTAAAATCGAAATCTGTTTTCAGTGTCCAGTCCCGTATTCCGGAATGATAGGTCAGCCGCGATTCTTCACTCGTCCGGGTCTGTTCCGGAACGGAAAGATCTTGGGAAACGCTTTCATAACCGCTGCTCAACGCCGACCGGTAACGGGTGAACGAAGCCGTAGTATTCATAAACAATTTATTGTTCAGGATGCGGTTCCAGCGGAGTGCGGCAATGGCGTTTCCCCAATCCCAGTCGAGTTTCGTATGTTCTTTAGTTTCGAAGTTGCCGCTGTAGGAGTTTCCATCTTCGGCTTTCATATAGATCGCATCATCGCCGAAATAGGTACTCAGGTACAGCTTATCTTTTTCCGATAGTTTATGGGTGAACTTGGCATTTATATCGTAAAAGTAATATCCGGCGTTGCTTATACCTCCGTTTTCATTGCTTTGGGCCAACTTAATAATTGGTTGTGCCAAAATATCGAGATAGGTTCTCCGCAGCGATACATTGAACGTGGTCTTCTCCTTTACGACGGGGCCTTCCAACTGGATTTTGGATGAGATCAGCCCGATACTTGCCGTACCGCGAATTTTTTTATCGTCGCCGTCTTTCATCCGCACATCCACCACCGAAGAAAGCCGTCCCCCGAACCGCGCCGGGAAACTACCTTTATAGAGCGTTACATTTTTCAAGGCATCGCTGTTAAACACGGAAAAGAATCCGAGCATATGATTCACATTGTACAGTGGAACACCGTCCAACAGGAGCAGGTTTTCATCCGGCCCGCCTCCCCGCACATACAACCCCGCCGAACCTTCGGTACCCGATTGTACACCAGGCAGCAGCTGCAATGCTTTTATCAGATCGTTCTCACCGAACAGGGTCGGGATGTTCTTTATTTGCTCGACAGGCACTTCCACGGTACTCATTTGCGATCCCCTGACCCCCGTCTCGGTGCGGTGGCCGATCACTGTCACTTCCTCCAGCATGTTATCCTGATCCAGGCGGATGTTCAACACCGTGTCGCCCTTCAGGTGAAAGTCCTGTTTTAAAGTCCGGTATCCAATATAGGAATATTCGAGCGTCACATTGCCGGCAGGCAGCGTCAGCGAGTAGTAGCCGAAGTTATTGGTTGTTGATCCTTTAGATGAATTTGCATCAAAAACGGTGGCGGAAATGAGGGTTTCGCCGTTTGCCTTATCGGTTATGTATCCGCTGATGGTGTAGCGTTGCGCTAAAACCGGATGAACGATTACAAATAGCAGCAGGCAGAATGTTGTTTGTTTCTTCATAAAATAAATGATAAGCAATACTCTGTGTTAAATCTTTTGCGATATGTTTCCAAGATGCAAAACCGGTAGAATACCCTCATGCCTATCAGTTAATTTATTAAAAAAGTTCAAAACAGTTTCTTAGTAGTGAATGAATGTATGAATTATTCCGATTATAAGCAGGATATTTATAACAGTGGATTGATGACTATTTGTTAAACAAGCTATTGATCTGAATTTTTATTTTTCAAAATAGCAAAATATGATGTCGTGAAAAAATTTCGCAAAAAGGGAATAGCAGAAAAAAACGAAATTGTTTTACGGGGTTTCAGCCCAAACTTGCTTTCATAGTGAGGATTAATAAAATAGTAACGTTCATCTACTTGCGTTAAATTGAGTTCCTTTACAAGTTTTTTTAAATGCTCAATCGTGATTCTACACTCTTTAATTTCTACCAATTCGCTTACTGTACGCCAATTTTCTCCTACATTCTCCAAAAATTTTCTATATGCTTTTTTAGGCAAAAGATGAATAAATGGCAAAGAAGATAATATTCTATTATTGCAAATTTGTTGATGTCCTCCAAAAGGCATTTGCCACGGCGGAAAGCCAACGTAGATTAAGCCATTATCGTTTGATAAAGTTGCGGCGATTGTGAGTAATTCTTTTTTTCGCATTACGTGTTCAATAACATCGTGAATAATAATTATGTCAAATTTATCATTAACTTCCACTGTAAAAATATCTTGACATAAAAAATTACCCGACACTCCTTCTTCTTGAAAAAACTGTTTGGCTTCCTCAATCCTAACAGCAGAGATATCAATGCCGGTTACTTTACATCCTCGCTTTGAAAATGGCAATAAATTGCCGCCTTCTCCACATCCAATCTCCAGAACGTTAAGTTCTGGTGTTACTTGTATATAATTTTCAATAAAAGGCAGAAAATATTTTTCACAGGTTTGTGCTAATTCCGTAAAATATTGTTTCCTATCCGTATGTCTTTTTTGCATAACTACATTTATTTTGAACACTCAAATTAAATCTAATAGTGCGGCCTTACGTGGAATGGAATACATAAAAACCGTAATCTATACAAGCATTACGTTAAATCAGAGGAAAACCTAACCAATTTTTTAGTTAAAAAAGAGAGAGAAAAGTGTTAAAAAGAACTACTGATCGAAATACTGAACGTTTGTCCGTTTTTCACTTCGTGGGTAATGGGGTCGCGCCCTTTGTCGTAATTTTCGGTTTTGCGCGGAAGCAATTCATCCGTGGGAAAATTAAATTCATTCCGAACATAATCTTCCGGTGTGTTGGTATAGAAAATTTGGACGGCATTGAGCAAATTGCGTCCACTTATTTTCAGCAGGATATCATTTTTAGGAAAGCGATAGCTGATACTTGCCTCCAACGAATTCATCGCTGCGCGGTATTCGTGTTGATAGGCGTTTTCGCCCAATAAAAAAAGTTGTCGTCCGGTGCGGTCAAACAAAATGTTCGCCTGTATTCTTTTATCGGTATATCGGATGCCGAAGTTGAACAGATAGGGCGTTTGCCCCGTAAGCGGGCGGTGTTGGGTGCTTTTGGTTTCGGTAAATTTCTCTTCGCCATTATCTTGCGGAACTATTTCCATTCGTTTGCCTGTTACCGACGAACGACTCAACGTAAATCCGGCGGACACTTCCGTTTTCATCAAAAAACCAGCATCGGTTATAAAACCGAGATGTGAACGGACAGTCGTTTCAAATCCGTAGCAAAAGGCTTTGTCAGAATTTTGCAGTACATACATCGGCTCGTCGTATCGGAACAAATACGTGGTGCGTTCAATGGGGCGGTGTATGTGCCTGTAAAACAATCCGGCGGAGACAAAATCACGCGTGTCAATGTATTTTTCAACAAGAAAATCAATAGCGTCAACAGTTGACGGCAGTACTATCCGGTTTACAGCAGTGCCCATAAGATGCGTATCATACATAGGGAAAGGCACGTAATCCGCCAACTCCGGACGGACGACAGAGCGTTGAAAACTCAAGCGGGTATTTACATCTTTTAGCGGTGTAACGATCATGTTTGCAGATGGTGCGATGTACCATTTCCGTTTTTCTCCGCCGTCTGATTTGCCAACATTTTCATAATCGCCCCGAATGCCCCATACAAAACGTGTTTTATTCATCCACCGATGCTCAAACATCACAAAAGGATGATGCTGCCTCAAATTTCCCTTGTATTCATTTCGTTCGAGTGTTTGATAGATGCGGGAAGAAGGATCGGGGTTGATGGATTCTTTATCGTAGCTGTACAACGCCTCGTTTGATGTAAAACAAAGGCGTTTGTGGTTTCCGTTGTATCCGAGAGACAATTTATTTTGTATCTTGTTGATAGTAAACGGGATTGACGCTGAAAATCCGATATAAAAATCGCGTTCCCGGTTGTCATACCATCCGCTTGAAGCCAGATAAATGTTCCTCAATTCAGGATGTTGATGCATAAAATAGAGCAGTGAATCGTCTTTCAACGGTTTATACATTTCGGAAAATGCCGCGTCTTTGCGCTCGCGCCTTACGAATGTATGCGAAGCGTTCCATTGCAGCGAGAGTTTGCCGTAGTGGTGCTTTCCTTCCAATTTATTCTGCAACAAATCAGAAAAAACGGGATAATTGAAAAATTGATAACTCCGGTTGTTTTCGTCTTCGGAAATATCTTTCAAATAAGCCGTAATTTCAGTCAATTCATTATCGAAAGTCCGGGTAAAAACATTTCGCATACTGATCCTGTTTTTTCCGAATTGCCATCCGGCATTGAGTATTCCGCCCAATACGACGTTTCTTTGATAACTGTTTCCGGCATTCCGTTTTTCGCCCCAATTTCCGGTATATTGTTCGATATAATCCCAGCGCCCTCGTTGTGTGTGTTTTATAGCAGATTGTCCCATTGCGTTCTGATAAGATAACGAAAGCACAAAACCCAAACGGTCTCCCGAATTATTCAACGCGTACGTTCTACCCATTGTAAAGTGGTAAAGTTGCGAGGGAAAGGTTTTTTGATTGGTGATATCGAAGTGGGAAGCAGGAAAAAGCGATCTGTTTCCGGGTATTTTACGGCTGCCGTCGTCTAATCCAATGCAGTCGAATTTACCGTTTTTTCTTCCTCGAAAAGTGTTAAAGGCGGTTTGCGTATTAAATTGGCAAGAGGCTTTGAATTGCACATAATTCTGTTCGGGAATGTCTTTGGTTGCAATTTCGGTAATTCCACCGGCAAACCCAATGGGAATATCCGGTGTGGATGACTTCAAAAGGCGGATATTGTCCACCAAAGCCACTGGGATTAAATTGAGCGAAAAAACGTTGAACGAAGCATCGTAAATGGGCAACGGAACGCCGTCCAACAAAATGGTGTTCCATCGGTTTCCTATCCCACGAACGCTGATTTCGTCTTTTTCGTTAGCAGCGATGCCTGGCAAAAGTTTCACAGCATCGCGTACCGTATGACAATCGACGGCGTTCACTTCCTGTATGCTGAGGACAGAACTGATGCAAGGTGTGTTTCGTTGGGAGCGGATTGCATCGGCAATGGTTGTTTCGAACGGTTTTCGCGCAACAACAATATCGTTCAGCTGAATAGGCATTTCTTTCAACGCGGCATCCAAACGCGTCGTCCGATTCTTTTCAATTTCAATTTGTGTCACCCGAAGAGGTTCAAACCCCATAAAGCGGACTGTAACCGCATGTTTCCCAACAGAGAGTGGAAACGAGTAATCTCCGTTTAACCCTGTTATCGTACCTTTTTGACATTCCTGAGCGAATATCGTTGCGCCTTGAAGCGGTTCGCCATACGTATCGGTTATTTTTCCCGACAAGTAGCCAACATTTTGTGTTTCATCTGCACGGGGAATGATTACAAAACGTGATAAGCTAATTTTCAGATAATTAAGTGATGTGTTTTTTAATGAATAACGTATCCAGTCTTCTATATCCGTGGACGCAATTGTGAGTTTTGGAGCAATTATATCTTCCAAAAAACGACTTTCATACGTTACAAAGTGTCCGATTTCCTTTCCTGCAATAGCAATTTTTTCTAATCTCGAAAGCATCGGTTCCTCTGGAAAAGAGATGGTTTGAGCCGTCAGATTTAAGGTGACAAAGAGAATTATAATTGAGAGATACAGTATTTTCAATAAATTTCGATGCATTTACAGACGGTTTATTCACGGATCTTGCGCGAAAAGATAATCTCGCTATCCGTAATTCGATAGGATAAATGGTATAATGCCGCAATTTCCGCCGCTATATCATTGGCAGAAGTTTTCTTGTCGAACGTAATATTGATGGACATTTTTTCGGGTGCATCCTCAAAAATTACTTTTTTATCATAAAGTTGACGGATACGAAACCGTAATTCTTCTAATGAAGCTTTTTCCAACACGATAGTTCCTGTTCGCCACGCCGCTATTTGCATGCTGTTTACCGGTTCTGAGCGGAGGTCGTTTCCTGCTTCCCGATAGAGTGCTTTTTGGTTTGGAGAAAGTTCTACGGATTTATCATCCGAAGCGGTTACTTTTACTTTTCCGCTCAACACACTGATTTCCTGATACGGAAGCTCCATGTAGCTCTGTATTGTGAAACTCGTGCCCAAAACCTGAATTTTCAATCCATTGCGAAGATGAACGATAAACGGCCTTGCTTTATCCGCGCGCACATCGAAAAATACCTCCCCCTCGTCTAACCAAATCTCGCGGGTAAACGGATTGATACCGCCCTCGCGTAAACTCAACGTTGTGCCGGTGTTTAGTGTTGCTCTCGAGCCATCGGGCAGCGTGATATCTTCCCTGTTTTTTTCCGTGATGTATTGATGGACGATGCGGGCAGAAGATAAATCGGTTTGGGAACCACGGAATGTGTAGAATAGCGCTATTCCAATGATCAACAGCGCGATACTTGCCGCAGAGCCGATAAAAACAGGCGACAGGACGCGTCTTTTCGCCGTTGGGTTGGATTTTTCAAGTTTAACACTGGTTTGTTGAAAGATAAAGTCTTTCGTCTCATTATCCAATTCATCCAATAAATCGCCTGTAACCTCAAACTCTTTTTCGGGTATCAACTCATTTTCGAGAGATTCAACCACTTCATTTTCTCGTTGCGTGGTTTTGCCTTGCCGGTATCTCTCGAAAAGGTCGCGGGTAATCGCCGCTTTTTCGTTGGAGGATATGTTTTTTCCTTTCATTCTGTTATCTTCACACCCGTTTGAACGGATAAAATTACTACTTTTGTTTCAGATTGCAAGTAACTGACGAAATATTATTAAAAGCGATTGAGGATAAGGACGAAAAAGCTTTCTCTCAATTCTACGAAAGGTACAGCCGCACCATTTTGTGTTTTGTTTTATCTAAAGTTCACAATAGAGAAGCGGCTAAAGAAATTGTGCAGAATTTTTGGGTTGCCTTTTGGGAAAATCCACGTATTTTGCGTCCGAATAAAAACGGGAACGTTAAAGTATTTATGTTGCAATATCTACGCTTCCGCATCTACGATATGTACCGCATCGCCGTTCCAGAAACTATCCACGTGGAAGAAACAAATATTCCATCTGTAGTTACCGCTGATGCCTACATCGAAAAAAAGGAGTTAATAAAAATTGTCAGGGATGCGTTGAGAAACAGTTCATCTTTAACCCAAGATGCTTTTTGGATGAGAGCGAATAACGTTTCTGCTAAAGAAACCGCGATGAAATTAAATACAACCACGCAAACTGTTCACAATAAATTTTCGCATTCATTGGCTACAATCCGAAAATACATCAAAAAACATTATCCCGAGTTGATTAAATACGGCAGCACAAACATTACGCTATTTACATTTATTGCAATTATATGTGACTTTATTCGCGGATAAGGCAAGTGCCGTAATTGTGAATACTTGCTCATCTTTTACGTGACCTGGAACCGTTGTTTGTAAGTTCGGCAATATAATGCTCAAAGACCGGTTTGTACTCATCGAGTTGCTCCACCGTACGGACATTTACACTCAGCACCGCATCCAGTTGCCTGAACAACATATATTCCTTCATTTTTCCCTGAAAAGCTTCACTGATCTTCTCTAACCGATAATACTTCTTCTCTTTTAACGAAGGATCGTCTTGAGTGGCCTTATCAATCGAGAAAGTCAGGTACTGGGTTAAGAACCAGTCTTTGTAATAATCGGAGATCATATATTCGTCCTTGAAAGGATGATCCAGGATAGTTTTATCCGTTATCTCAACAGCAAAAGCCCGAGCTCTTTCCTCCTCCAATAACTTCATGCTCACACCTGCCAAAAGAAAATATAAACGGAGAAATTGATTATTCAAGTGGGTCGTCCGCCCGAAATAGGAAAGAAAGGGGTCAGTAGTGCCTTCTTTGCCGAATGCGGAAATAGTGGGCGATAAGGTGGAGATCACGGTTTCAGACAACGGACAAGGCATTTCGCCCGAAGCGATGGATAAGATATTTATCCCGTTCTACTCAACCAAGGCAAACGGATCCGGTATCGGCCTAAGCCTTTGCCGGCAGATCATTGCCCGGCATAAAGGGAAAATATCGGTTCAGTCCGATAAGAACGGCACCCGCTTTAAGATTGAATTGCCGTAAATAAAAATTCACATGGGATGACCAGAGGTTATCCGGAGTATGCCCGTGCACGGTCGAAAGAAATTCGCCGGGATAAAAACGATTTCCTCATCCGGATTTCAAAACGTATCTTTGCACCCTGAAAAATAAAACAAGATATGGTATTAGTTGATGGATTAGCCGTAGAGTTCGGAGGAGCGGCATTATTTTCGGACATCTCTTTTGCAATAAATCCCAAAGACCGCATTGCCCTGATGGGCAAGAACGGTGCAGGAAAATCCACAATACTGAAAATTCTGGCAGGCGTGAGGCAACCGACCAGAGGGCGAGTTTCCACACCCAAAGATTTCACCATCGCGTATCTTCCGCAACACCTGATGACCGAAGATGAACGCACTGTTTTCGAAGAAACGGCGCAGGCCTTTTCACGTATCCATCAATTGGAAAAGGAAATTGAAAGCATCAATAACCAACTTACTGTACGTACCGATTATGAATCGGATGAATATATGCAACTCATCGAACGCGTTTCCACGTTGAGCGAAAAATTTTATGGTATCGAAGAGATCAACTACGATGCAGTTGTAGAAAAAACGCTGCTCGGATTAGGATTCGTGCGAAGCGATTTCAACCGGATGACATCGGAATTCAGCGGCGGCTGGCGCATGCGCATCGAACTGGCAAAAATCCTTTTGCAGGATCCTGATCTTATTTTGCTCGATGAACCCACTAACCACCTCGATATCGATTCCGTTGAATGGTTCGAAGATTTTCTTATCAACAGTGCCAAAGCAGTGGTGGTTATTTCGCACGACCGTGCATTTGTTGACAATATCACCAACCGTACCATAGAAGTTACCATGGGGCGTATTTACGACTACAAGGCAACCTACTCGCACTACCTTGAATTGCGGAAGGAACGTCGCGAACAGCAACAGAAGCAGTATGACGACCAACAGAAAATGATTGCCGAAACCAAAGAGTTTATCGAACGGTTTAAAGGAACCTATTCAAAAACGCTGCAGGTGCAGTCGCGTGTGAAAATGCTGGAGAAGCTGGAGTTAGTGGAAGTGGATGAAGTAGATTCATCGGCTCTGAAACTGCGATTCCCTCCGGCGCCGCGTTCGGGAAGCTACCCTGTTATTGCTGAAAATGTAAGTAAATCGTATGATGAAAAATTGATTTTCAACGATGTGAATTTTACCATCGAACGGGGAGAAAAAGTGGCATTCGTCGGCCGCAACGGTGAAGGAAAATCCACGCTCGTAAAATGTATCATGGGTGAAACCAAATTTGGAGGTAACCTGCAACTGGGACACAACGTGAAGATCGGTTATTTTGCACAAAATCAGGCATCATTGCTGGACGAGGAACTGACTGTTTTCCAGACTATCGATAATATTGCTGTCGGCGATATCCGGACGAAAATCCGGGATATACTGGGGGCGTTTATGTTTGGACGGGAAGATATCGACAAAAAGGTGAAAGTCCTATCGGGTGGAGAACGTACACGTCTGGCGATGATCAAACTGCTGCTCGAACCGGTCAACCTGCTTATCCTCGATGAACCGACCAACCACCTCGACCTGAAGACCAAAGATATCCTGAAGCAGGCGCTGATCGATTTCGACGGTACGCTGATTGTGGTATCGCACGATCGCGATTTCCTGAACGATCTGGTGAAAAAAGTATATGAATTCGGCAACCGGAAAGTAACCGAACATCTTGAAGATATCTACGGATTTCTGGAGAAAAAGAAGATGGAGAGCCTCAGGGAAATAGAGCGGAAAGTTGAACCACCTGTTTGCATTCGTTAGAACAGCATCCGTCCATCTCTGCGGCACATTTTTCGCATTGAATAAATAACAGGTGACAGCCATCGTTTTTGCAGTTGGTATGTGTATCGCATGGTGCCCCACATTGGTGGCATCGGGCAATCACATCCTCTGTAATACGTTCGCCTAACCGTTCATCGAACACGAAATTCTTCCCGATAAATTTCATCGGGAGATTTTCTTCACGCGCTTTGCGAACGTATTCAATAATACCGCCTTCCACATGGTACACGTTCTTAAATCCATGATGAAGCATATAGGCACTCGCCTTTTCACACCGGATACCGCCTGTACAGTACATCACAATATTTTTATCCTTGTGCTCTTTCAGCATCTCTACCGCCATCGGCAACTGTTCGCGGAAAGTGTCGGAAGGGACTTCAAATGCATTTTCAAAATGCCCCACTTCATATTCGTAATGGTTACGCATATCCACGACAATCGTGTCGGGACGTTGCGTAATTTCGTTATATTCCTTCGCTTTGAGGTACTTCCCCGTTTTGGAAGGATCAAATGCCGGATCGCTGATACCGTCCGCAACCACCTTGTTACGCACTTTCATGCGCAGCACCCAAAACGATTTGCCATCGTCATCCACCGCCACATTCAGACGGATGCCATTCAGCGCCGGATCGGCGGCATACAGTATATCACGAAAAGCATCCTTATTGTTTTCAGGAACGGAGATTTGTCCGTTAATCCCCTCATGCGCAATATAGACGCGGCCGAACACCTTTATGGCGTCGAACTGAATGTAAAGGTCATCCCGGAATTCTTGCGGATCAGCAATATGGAAATATTTGTAGAATGAGATCGTGATGCGGGATTCGGTTTCCTGCAACATCCGCAATTTAAGCGTTGCATTGGAAATACGATTATGAAGTACAGGCATGATAAACAAACTGTTTTAAAGATATTCCATCGGGCAAGGCGCAATCCGATTCATCTACGTTGCGACGGCCATGAAAACAGCCTAATGAAATTCTGTGAATAAAATGATAAACAAACATTGCCGGATTAACCCGTTTACCGGGCCATTATAAATTCGACACAACAAAAATACAACAAGAATAGGTAATGTTTGGTTTATTCTGTAATAAGAGTTTGCAAAAGTTTATAATTTCCCGTCATGTAACTTTATGCGAACCTATTCCGGACACTGTAGAACCGGCTCCGATCTCTACATCAGAAAGCATGATGAAAAACACCTATTTAGGACAACTATCTTCGGAATAGGTATCGTATCTTTGTGATATAAATTAGAATATTATGTTGGAATTACCCGAAGTCCTGACTCTCAGTAAACAGGCTAATAATATATTGAGCGGAAAAACGATCACACAAGTATTCAATGCCATCAAGCCTCATAAATTTACGTTTTATAACGGTGATCCACTGGAATACGGTAAGTTGCTTGTTGGCAAAATCATACTTTCATCCGAAGGACACGGCATGTTTGTAGATTTCAACCTTTCGGACAACGCCATGATCAATATCGGCGACGGGGTTATCGTCCGTTATTACAATCCGGGCGATAAGATACCTGCGAACTATCAATTGTTATTGGCATTCGATGATGGATCGTTCCTTGTGTTCTCAGTCGCCATGTACGGATTTATCAACGCCTATCCGGATCGGAACATCAATAATAAATACTACAAGTTAAGCAGAGAGAGCATCTCCCCGATAAGTAACAACTATACGGAGGAAGAATTTGAAAAACTGTTTGTTGGAGCGAAAAAGACGTTGACAGCAAAAGCCCTGCTGGCTACCGAACAACGTATTCCCGGTGTAGGCAACGGTGTGACGCAGGACATTTTGTTCAACGCGCAGGTCAATCCGAAACAAAAAGTATCAATCCTCTCTGACAGGAAAAAGGAAGAGCTTTTCAATTCTCTGAAAAATACCCTGATAGATATGACCTTTGAAGGTGGACGTGATACACAGACAGACTTATATGGCAATAGCGGGGGTTACCGGACAATCATGTCTGCCGGGACATGGAAAAATCCCTGTCCCCGTTGTGGCGGCACGATCGCAAAAGAAGCATACTTAGGTGGTTCGGTTTACTACTGCCCCGAATGCCAAAAAGAGAGAGTTTGACAACGAATATATTTTCAGGCGATTAAATGTACACGCAATAGGAAACTTATTTCTTGTCCCTCAGGATTTCCTGTAACATGGCTACTTTCTCTTGCTCTGACTTTAGCAAACGTTCATCAGCTCAGCAAGGGCCGCTTACCGGATTACCTTTCATACTTCACTCAACCCTGCATCATACAGTGAAGATTGAAAAGTTTTCCGGTACTGGGCGGGTGTCACCTCAAAGAAATTGAGGAACTGCCATGAATCGCGAAACTTACCAGTTTACCTGCTTTCCATGACATATCCAGATTAAGTTCCATAATATGGGTATTTTTCAGATGGATAGCCTGAAGTGCCAGGTGGATCAATCCATGTGTGGAACTGGTGTCGAATTCAAATCGCTTATACAGTGCAGCGGTTGCAGCATGCAACAAAGCTGTGTCGACAGCGTGTATCAGTTCTATTCTCGGAAAAACGGGATGAAGATGTGAATTGTGGCGGTGTTGATATACATCCGGATAGTTTTTATCCATCCATTCTGCCAGAGTGCCGTCTTCATTGATCCTAAAGGTTAAATAGTTCTCATAAAATTCGGCCATTTTCATATAAAGCGGCAGCACATGCTTTTTTAGATACTGTTTGTCCCCCATGATCATGGCGTATTCGTAAAGGGGGGCGTATGTTCCACCCGGCTCTACCGGCCCAGAACATCCAGAGGTAAGAAGGACCGAAATGGGTCAGGTATACGATATACCCCCCTGCATCCCAAATATTTTTTTGCATTCAGCCGCCACCCCGCAAGAGGCTCTCCACATAGTTAACATAACTTAAGGCACATTCCGGTAAATTACTCATCGTACCGTGTTTCCCATTGCCTGTAACAAAAGCGCCCTCTCAATAAATCGGAGGCTGTTCCGACCAAAGCCCCCACCGATCCTGATTTTGGGCAAATGCTCCCGAAACAATCATTAGAAATACGGCAGTTACAACCGCTTTTACAAGCAATAGGTTTTTTAGATTCATATTCCAATATTTATTTGATAATCAAGATATTTAAGCCGCCTCGCTTTCAGATATTTGAACATTCAGACTGCCTTTTATCTTTTATTCAAATTTTGCATATTTTCTCGAATAGTACATGCGACTAAAGCAGAGACCTTTTAGCTATTTTACGGGGTACCTATAGCTCACGATGAACGTAAAAAAGAGTAGCTGTTTGAGCGAAGCGAGTTCTACTCTTTTAGTTGACGTGAGCTAAAATGGGTCGTAAAATATCGCCAGACGAACTATTGCGTTAAGCCGAATGAGCAGAAGGCAAGTTTACTTGCATTATACCACGGCGAGCAATAGTCTAACTTCAGTGAACTATTGCGTTAAGCCGAATGAACAGGAGGCAAGTTTACTTGCATTATGCCACGGCGAGCAATAGTCTAACTTCAGTGAACTATTGCGTTAAGCCGAATGAGCAGAAGGCAAGTTTACTTGCATTATGCCACGGCGAGCAATAGTCTAACTTCAGTGAACTATTGCGTTAAGCCGAATGAGCAGAAGGCAAGTTTACTTGCATTATACCACGGCGAGCAATAGTCTAACTTCAGTGAACGATTTAGTCGCAATCGTATAACTTGCCAAAGTTCAGCCTCTTATCTTTGCTCTTTGCTCCTTGTTCCTTGTTCTTAAAACTTAAATGTAAATCCACCCATCGCGTTGAAGCCCTGTGCCGGGTATCCGTACCAGATATCGTACTTTTGGAGCAGCAGGTTGTTGGCCTTCAGGTTGAGTGCAAAAGAATCGTTGATATCGTAAACGGCTCCTAAATTGAGGTCGTTTATATTGTTCATTTTCACGGTCACACGGTCGAAATACGACCAACGATCACCGGCAAAATAGTAATTCAGCGTAAACTTCAGGTTGCTCATGGCGCTAAACGTGGCGCGGATATCGGTTTCGAGACCGGGTTTGTTATAGGCTTTTGCATCCGGGATACCGGTATCGCTTACGGTATAAATATTCTTTTTTACGCGCAGCGCGATATCCAACGGCGACCAGATGTTGGATTGAATCATCCCGCCAATATGGGTATGAGAAAGATTCCCATAAACAGGAGCCAATGTTTCCTTATCGGTCTCGGATGTACCTTCCGGAAGCAATTGATTTAAGACCAGAAAATGCTCATCGTCGGTTTTCCTGAATCCACCGAAAATATCGAAACGGAAACCGCTTACTTCACCAATTTTAGCCCCGGCTTCAATATCGACAATCGAGAACGACGACTTGACCGATGTCATGGGTGAGAGGTAACGCGACTCGTTCATCATATCCAAATACGTATTATCGTCAATTCCGCCTTTTATTTGAGCGTAAAGTGAAGAATGCCCCGTAACGTTCAGCTCCAGTTCGACATTGGGCACAACTCGGAATTTTGTCCCGCCCAACATCTGAATCAACAAGTCGGCTCCCAACCGGGCTTTCCAGTTCAGCCCTTCAAATGCGATATACGGATTGGCGCTTAACAGCATGAAGTCATCCATCTCCCCGTTATAAAAAACACCCCCGAACGTACCATCAATCCCCACCCGGCTGTCACTACCCTGAAAAGGTTTGTCCAAACCTACCATCGCATCGAGATGATTTCCCTTTAAACCGGCATCCGACAAAATCTCTCCATATTTCGTAGAGAAATTTTTGAAATCGAGAAATCCGCGATAATTGACCACATCCGATTTGTTGGACTCAACTCCCAGTCCCAGATTAAAAACATTTAGTGTTTGATTTTCATTATTAAAAACACGTTTATTCCCGAAAGTGTTTCCGTAGTAATTGAACGCGGAGTACGAATAAGCGGCTTTGAGATTAAGTTTAAAGGCATCGAGAAGATGTCCGTACCGCAACTGTCCCATGTTGTCCATAAAAAATGCCTTATTGCTTGCCGGGTCACTGTCCTGCACGTAACTTACATCACCGTTGGACGAGTTATGCAGGAAATTGAACGAAAGGTCGCTCTTTTCATTCTCGATAAGGCGGTAACCCAATGCCCCGTCGATATTGGCATAATTTCCGGCACCGAGCGAAATATATCCTTTTTTCAGGCTGAAAGGGATCCCGGTCATTATATCGGTTGGTTTTGGAATAGCGATTTCCAGCGGCGGCGTGGTTCTGCCTGCCCAAGGCGAATAACCGGTATTGGCTTTCTTGATTGTCGGCTGTGGAACGGAAGGCAGCGAATTTATCTTGTTGGCATCCTGAAGCGTTGGGTTGAACTCACGTTCCAGTTCCATCTGACGACGCAACAAAGAGTCTCGCTGTTGAGCAAAAATTCCGGCTGATACGAGCAGTGCGGTTATTAAAATATATTTTCTCATATTTTTTTATTTTCTTTCGGGTTAAAAATTAATTTATCCTTTCGTTTATCATTTGCTGAATATCGGCCTCGGTACCTTTATAGTTGTTTTTCAGGCTTTCCAAGTATTGCTGTGCCTGAAAGTTATCGCCTTTGGCTTTGTAGGTATCCGACAGGACAATAAGCGCACGTGCCATCCAGTACTGGTGCGGCGTGCCTTTCTGCATAAATGATTTTACCTGCGACTCCACCCTGTCATACGATTTCCACCGGTAATAGGTGTCGGCAAGAATAAATTGCGCCTCTGCACCATAAACGCTCCGTGTATCTTGTGCCAGCGACTGGAAATCTTCCATCGCCTTATCCACTTCGTTCACTTGTTGTAACGATTTTCCGCGCAGGTACCGGGCTTCTGCGGTTACTTCGGGCGACAGGTTGGTATTGGCCAGGAAGGTAGTCGCAGCCCGAGACGCTTCGTGGAAATTGTTCAACCGGTATTGCGTACGGACAACACCCATTTGTCCTGTTTGCTGATTGCTCTGGTTCCGGGCAGAATTGGCCAGCCTCGAATAATCTGCCAGCGCCTGATTAAGATTTCCGTTGCCGTACTCGATAGCGGAGACGTAGAGGAGCGCGTCGTCCAAATATTTAACACTGTTGGCATCTGCCACTTTTCTGAAATAGGTTGCCGCCTGTTGCTTGTTGCCTTTCTCATTAGCCAAAACGCCTAAATAATAATTGGCATCGGTATTGTAAGCTCCGTTGGGATAACTTTGCAGGTATCGCTGCATAGCCGATTCCGCTTCGGCTTTCGACCCACGCATATAAACACTTTCGGCAGCCAGGTAGGTCAGTGAATCTTGCCGCGACACGGTAATGCGCATTCCGCCGGGCAGTGAATTGGCATAATTCACGTAAGACTGAATATCATTGAGTTCGCCGTAAACGGTTTCGAGCGAAAGAAGAGCTGTCCGGGCATCGTCCGTGCCGGGAAATTTCGAGATTACATTTTTATAAGCGGATATACTGCCCTGGTAATTCCCGGCATTGTAATACAACTGTCCCAGTTGAATACCTGCCTGGCTCGATAAAGCGCTGTTGGGATAGCTGGATACCAGTTGCTGCAATACATTTATAGCTTCGCTTTCGCGGCTCATCATCACCAAAGCGCGGCTCTTTTCGTAAAGCGCATCATCAAAATATTGGGAATTGGGATACCGGCGCATCAAATCGTCCAGCGCAGCCGCTTTACCCTGATAGTTACGTTGCAAACCCATCACGAATGCCTTTTGGTAAGCCGCATAATCGGCTGCCGAAGGATTGATGGTCGCTGCGCTATTATAAAAACGTTCGGCTTCTGCAAAGTTACGGTTATAATAGTAGCTATCGCCAATACGATTGTGCGCATCGGCATATTCCGCCCTGTTCTTGTTGGTTTCTACCGAGATGTATCGTTGAAAAGCCGTTACAGCCGACGAATATTGATTTTGTTTGAACCGGGTATAACCCAGATTATACCACCCCATGGCATAATTTTCATCTGCCGGTGATGCATTTTGTGTGAACGTCTGGAAGTCGGATGCAGCATTCGGATAATTGGCTATGCGGTAATAGGCCTCGCCGCGCCAGTAATACGCGTTGTTACGCGCTTTTGTATCGTAATCGCCCATGGAGATGCTGTTGTTGAAGTGCTGAACAGCGGCGTTCATGTTTCCGTTGATAAATTCCTGTGCACCCAACTGGAAAAGCACCATTTGCTTCGCCTCCAAAATACGGCGGCCGGGCCTTGATATGCGGTTGATGGCGTCAAGCGCAGCATGGTAATCTTTGGTGGTCAAGAATGTTTCGGCAAGAATATCGTTCACCTGATCGGTGTATTGTGAATTTGGAAACTCTTTGAGGAAATTTTCGAAAAGCGTGATAGACCCGCTGAAAACCGAAAAGTTGGTTTCGTGCGCCAGCAGCGCGTAATTAAACATGGCCGTTTCGCGTACCTGCGGGTCGAAATTATCGCGCGAAGCCGCTTCGAAAGCCATTTGTGCTTGCTGCTTTTGGCCCAGTTTCAGCTGAGTTTGTCCGATTTGCAGTTGTGCGTTTTGCGTAAGTGCATCCCGTTCGCCCACCGCTTTTTGAAACATCTGCACAGCTTCGTTGAATTTTCGTGCTTCCACGTAAGAGAGTCCCATGAAATAGGCATCGCCGCGAAGCGGCTGGGTGGTGTTGGCAAAATAATTTTCGTAATACGGAATGGCTCTCGTAACCCGGCCTAACCGATAATTGCTGTTTCCCAACACACGATACATTTCGGTGGCATGCCCGCTACGCGGATAAGCATTCAGGAACGATTCCGCAAGCCGGATAGCTTCATCGAGCTTATTATTAAAGAAAGTGGATTGGGCAGAATAGAAAGCAACCTGCTCCCCAAATTCGGAATGGTTCCGCAACCCTTCGAACCGTCGCAAAGCAGCCTCATAATTCCCGTTTGTGTAATCGATATACCCGGCATAGAAATTTCCGGCATCGCGGTACTTTTTACTATTTTGAGAAAGCAACCCGAAAAGCCGGTAAGCCTCATCCTTGTTGCCGAGCTGCAAATTGGCATAAGCGTTTCGAAAACTGAAATCCTCCTGTTCCGACGGGTTCAGGTAATCCAGATCGGCCTGGTCGAACCAGAACTTCGCCAGTTTCCACTCTTTTTCGTCGAAGTGGTATGTGCCGATCAGAAATTTCACCTGATGGTGATGGATACTTTCGGGATATTCATCCAGGAACTCCTTCATTCTTTCACCACTGTTTTTCACTCCTTTGTGGAAGGACGAAACGGCCATCATATATTTTGCCTCTTCCGTCAGAAAACGGTCGCTGCTTTCCAGGATATATTGCGACAGCAAATCCTGTGCGCCGGTGTAGTTTCCTTCCAGAAACATCTCTTTCCCCTGGTTGAAAAGCTTCTCGGGCTGATGGTGGTAAACTGTTCGCTGAGCCATTGCGAGGTATGTTACAACGGCAAAAAATAACAGGAAGATCGTTTTTTTCATATGTTGTTTTGTTACACTGAGATTTCTCTCTAATTTTCTACTTTCTTAGAATGTGTTTTGATTTTTTTTATGTACTGTTTTTTAGTCATTTTTTGATGGATTTGGATTTCCGTTTCGCACCGTATAGCGGGCTATACGGAAGAAAGGGAAGTTCAAAGACGCGAAAAAGGGCACAAAACAGCATAAAAGACAGAAGTAAAACCATAATTCGTAAAATTCAAAACACTTTCTTAGCCTCTTCTACTATTATCTCAATCCCCTTACGAATTGAAACCAGTCCGAAGTCGGTCGGATTGAGTTGCTTTTTATCGATAAAAAACAACTCCGACACGTCATCCATAGGATACATTCCACTGAAGTTCAATACGCTACATTGGAAGAACAGATCCATCGTATGCACTTCAAAGCCCGAATATACGTAAATATTTGGAATGGAGAAAAGGTACTTCGGCGAAGTTATCAACAACCCTGTCTCTTCGCGAACTTCCCGTACGACGGCTTCTTCAGCCGTCTCGTACATGTCTGTGAATCCGCCCGGTAAATCGTATGTGCCCTTTGCCGGATCTTTCGCCCTTCTGGCGACTAAAACCTCATCCTTTTCATTTTCGATCACTGCCACCACAGCAGCCGATGAGTTAAAATAATAGGTAAACCCGCAATCCGCACACTTTTTCGATTTTAAGTTGTTCTCGTTAAAGTTTTTCGAACCGCATTTGGGGCAGAAGTGAAATTGATGAAGAGGGTGTTTCATTTTGTTGTTATCTCCACAATCCCCGTTTTCGGCAATTCCCGGTTTCGCTTTTCCACCGCTTCCACCACACTATCGGCCAGCCGGGCAAAAGCCATGCCGGTAATCGTATTGGGATCGAGGGCTACGGGCTGTCCATCGTCGCCGCCTTCACAAATGGTTTGGACAATGGGGATTTGACCCAGCAGCGCATATCCGCTTTGTTCCGCCAACTGCTTGCAACCGTCTTTCCCAAAGATGTAGTATTTATTTTCCGGTAGTTCGGCAGGCGTGAACCAGGCCATATTCTCTACCAACCCCAGAATAGGTACATTTACTTTTTCACCCGTAAACATACTGATCCCCTTACGGGCGTCGGCAAGCGCCACTTCCTGTGGCGTGCTTACGATAACGGCCCCGGTAATGGGGAGTGTTTGCACCAAGGTCAAATGAATATCGCTTGTTCCGGGCGGAAAGTCGATCAGGAAATAATCCAGCTCACCCCAATCGGCATCACCGATGAGTTGTTTCAGCGCATTGCTGGCCATAGCCCCGCGCCAAACCACGGCATCCTCCTTCTTTACAAAGAACCCGATGGAAAGCATTTTAACTCCGTAGTTTTCAACGGGAACAATTAAGTCGCGCCCTCCTGCTTTTTCGGTATATACGGGCATCTCTTCAACCCCGAGCATCTTGGGGATCGACGGCCCGAAAATATCGGCATCGAGCAAGCCTACCTTATATCCTTTCTGAGCCAGTGCAATGGCCAGGTTGGTACATACGGTGCTTTTACCGACTCCCCCCTTTCCCGATGCCACTGCAACAATATTTTTCACACCGGGCAGCAAATCAGGCAAAGCGGGACGCGGCGCCTGTTTCGATTTTACCGAAATATTTCCCTTGATCTGGATGTCCGGGGAGGCGTATGTTAAAACCGCCTGCTCCGCCATCTTTACCAGCGATTTTATAAACGGATCATTCTGCCTTTCGGTAATGAGCGAAAAACTCACTTTCATTCCGTCAATACGGATGTCGTCTTCCACCATTCCGGCAGAAACGATATCTTGTCCCGTTCCCGGGTAGCGCACATTCTTGAGTGCGTCGATAATTAATTGAGGGTAAATAGACATATAATTATTTTACATTAAATTATTAGCATCGCGGCCAAAACTACGGTATTCGTCCTTTTCAATTTCGATATCGGGTTCCGTCCAATTTTCTTTTTGCGGACACAGAAATTTAATGTATCTGATGTTTAAACCGCGTGCCCGCCATTGTTGTTCATAAAAAGTCTGAATATTTAATATTTTATCGTTGATTCCGGATCGATATAAATCGTCGGTATCCGCTAAAACCGTCAGGCCATTCTCTTCGATCATTGCTTGGGTGTAGGTATAGAGAAAATTACTATCGGTTTTGAGATGGACCACACCCTTATCCGCCAGAATTTTGCTGTAGGCGTTCATAAACCGGGTGGATGTGAGCCGTTTATTGACCTTGGACATCTGCGGATCAGGAAAAGTGATCCAGATTTCCGACACTTCATTTTCGGCAAAAAAATGATGAAGCAGTTCGATATGGGTGCGTAAGAAAGCAGCATTAGCCAGATTTTCACTCAATGCTTGCTTTGCTCCCGACCACATCCGCGCACCTTTAATATCTATTCCGATAAAATTCTTTTCAGGGAACAACTGTGCCAGGCTGACAGTATATTCTCCTTTTCCACAACCAAGCTCAAGCACGATAGCATTATCGTTTCTAAAATAATCCGTTCTCCATTTCCCCTTAAGCGGGAAACTTTCTTTTTGCAAAGTACCGAAAGTATATTGAAAAACATTTGGATAAGTCGCCATAGCGGCAAATTTCGATAATTTATTTTTTCCCATTTCCCGTTTTCTCGATAATTTGTTTGCAAAAATACAAATTTAACTTTAAATCCGGTAACACAAACCACTTTAACAGTTGCCCCATTCCGATATAAAATTGTAAGCAAAACAGACAATTTATTGCCTTTCCTTCAAAAAACAATACAAATCCAAATCTTTTTGATTGCTATTTTTTCTTTTACTATACAGCTGATTACTAACAGGATAAAACAGTTAATTTACGGAGGTTATTTTTTTTTGAAAAATGTGATAAAGTTTCAATTTAATACTTACCTTTGTCAAGCGAATTGCTATAAAATACTCTTTATATTATGAAAGTAAATGACATAATGACACATCTTGAGGCTAAGCATCCCGGCGAAGCCGAATATCTTCAGGCAGTTAAAGAAGTTTTAACTTCCATTGAAGAAGTTTACAATCAACATCCTGAATTTGAAAAAGCAGGAATTGTAGAAAGAATTGTTGAACCCGACCGGATTTTCACTTTCAGAGTACCTTGGGTGGACGACAACGGAAAAGTTCATGTAAACATTGGCTATCGCGTTCAGTTTAACGGAGCTATTGGTCCGTATAAAGGCGGTATCCGCTTCCATCCTTCCGTAACGTTATCGACACTTAAATTTTTAGGATTCGAACAAACATTTAAAAACGCGCTGACCACCCTCCCTATGGGTGGTGGAAAAGGGGGATCTGATTTTTCTCCAAAAGGGCGTTCCGAAGCTGAGATCATGCGTTTCTGCCAGGCATTCGTAACCGAACTTTGGCGCGATTTGGGCCCCGACACGGATGTTCCGGCCGGCGATATAGGAGTAGGCGGACGCGAAGTGGGATACATGTTTGGGATGTACAAAAAATTGGCCCGCGAACACACGGGAACCTTCACCGGAAAAGGGCGTTCGTTTGGCGGTTCACGCCTTCGTCCCGAAGCTACCGGATTTGGCGCACTCTATTTCGTGAACCAGATGTGTGAAACCCACAATATTGCCCTGAAAGGCAAAACGGTTGCTGTTTCGGGTTTCGGGAACGTTGCGTGGGGTGCCACTATGAAAGCTGCCGAATTGGGCGCTAAGGTTGTGGCTATTTCAGGACCCGACGGATATATCTACGATGAAGACGGAATCAATACACCCGAAAAATTCAATTATATGCTGGAACTTCGCAATTCGGGCAACGATGTGGTCGCACCTTATGCCGAAGAATATCCGAATGCCAAATTCTTCCCGGGCAAAAAACCGTGGGAATGCAAAGTGGATATCGCATTGCCTTGCGCCATTCAGAATGAATTGAACCTGGAAGATGCAAAAAGGCTGAAAGAAAACGGCGTTACGCTGGTAGCAGAAGTTTCCAACATGGGCTGCACGGCAGAAGCGGTTGACTTCTTTATCGAAAACAAAATGTTGTTCGGACCCGGCAAAGCAGTGAACGCAGGTGGCGTGGCCTGTTCAGGATTGGAAATGACACAGAACGCCATGCACATCTCCTGGACAAATGAAGAGGTGGATAAATGGCTGCATCAAATCATGAGCGACATCCACGACCAGTGCGTCGCACACGGAAAAGAAAAAAATTACATCAATTACGTAAAAGGTGCAAACATTGCCGGCTTCATGAAAGTTGCAGATGCAATGATGGCTCAGGGCGTATTGTAAAGATACATCGTTAAATACTATTTGAAAACCGCGGAAAAGCCGTAAGGATTTAGCCTTGCGGCTTTTTTGTAAAGACATCCCAACCTCTTCCGGTATTCCTTATTCAACTTTTACGTGTCTTAAATTTAGCTGTAAGAGTAGTTGTTTGAGCAAAGCGAGTCCTGCTCTTTAGTTGACGCGAGCGAGGATGGATTTTTAATCAGTTTAATTCAGTGAACGAACTTTATCATGAGTAAAAAATGGTTGATTGCGGTTACCGGAACTTTTACACACTTGTTGTTAGGCACGGTTTACGCATGGAGTTTTTTTCAAACACCCATAACCCGATTTGCGGGTTGGAATAATGCTCAGACCGCATGGGCTTTTAGTTTATCCATTTTCATGTTGGGGGTTACTTCCGCCTGGGCAGGAAACAAGATGTCGGTTTACGGACCGCGCAGGTTGTCGATGATTGGCGGAGCGCTTTACGCCCTGGGATACCTTATTTCGGGTTTTGCTCTCGCCCGCCAGTCCCTGTTTTTACTCTATTTCGGTTTTGGGATCATCGGCGGGATAGGTTTAGGTCTGGCTTACGTCACACCTGTGGCAACAGTTTCGGCGTGGTTTACGCAAAAACAGGGGTTGGCAACCGGAATGGTAGTGATGGGATTCGGGTTCGGAGCGCTGGTTATGTCCAAGCTTCTGGCTCCGTTGTTTTTGAAACTATCGGATGGAAATCTGAGCACCACGTTTTATTATGTGGGCGCCGTAATGATAGTTTTGATCCCCGCCCTGGCCTCGTTTTTACAACTTCCCAAAAACGATAAGCCGCAGGAAACAATAAAAGAGAAAATACCGATTGCCAGATACATCAAAACAAAACCTTTCGTAACGGTTTGGCTCATCTTTATGATAAACATTGTAGCGGGCATGATTTTCATATCTTTCCAATCGCCCTTGTTGCAAGATATGCTGAAAATTCGGATGCCCGCCGGAACGGATTTTTCCGATGCCGGTGTTGTTGCATCGTTAGCGGCAGCCGGAGCAACATTAATTGCTGCCAGTTCCATTTTTAACGGGTTGGGGCGATTTGTCTGGGGCAGCATCTCCGATAAAATAGGGAGGATGCCGACTTTCCGTATTTTACTGGCATTGCAGACCGTGATATTCGGATTACTTATCTTCGTCCGTCATCCCGTTGTTTTCTCTGTCCTGGTTTGCATTGTTTTATTGTGTTACGGTGGCGGGTTCGGCGTTTTGCCATCGCTGACAAAAGAGATGTACGGAAGCAAACTGATGCCGTCACTTTACGGCGCACTGCTTACCGCGTGGAGCGTGGGGGGAATCGTTGGCCCGCAGGTAGTGGCTTTTATGAAAGACAATTATGCCGACAAGGCCGGGCTGTATGCTTTTGTTGTGGGAGGCGGGTTGTTGATTGTGGGATTAGCCTTGTCGTTAGAATATAAAGATCCCCGAGAGGCAGGTTAAAGAGGCATTTCAATCATTATGTCGCACTCTTCTTTTACGTTTACCGTGCCTTTTGATAATTATCTTTATCTTTGTATGCTTCGAAATTCGTAACCATTATGACCCCTTTCCTTCACCGCGTAGCCCAAACATTTTATTCCCGGTTCGGGAACGAACTGTATAAACAGACATTCGTTTTCCCGAACAAACGTGCAGGTGTTTTCTTTCAGAAATACCTAGCGGAGATTGCGGGAAAACCGATTTTTTCACCCCGGATAATCACTATCCAGGAACTGTTTGAATCGCTTTCCGTTTACCGGGTTGCCGATAAGACAGAAATGCTGGTCATGCTCTACGAGCAATACGTCCCTATCGGAAAATCGGGAGAGCTTTTTGATGATTTCTTATATTGGGGCGAAATACTGCTCAACGATTTCAATGATGTGGACAAAAACCTGACAGATGCCGGGCAATTGTTCAGAAACATCCACAACCTGAAATCGATGGATGACGACCTCTCTTATCTTACCCCTGAACAGGTAAATGCCATCCGCCGGTTTTGGACCACCTTTATGCCCTACGAAGGCAATGAGACCAAACGCGAGTTCATGGAAACGTGGCAGATCCTGTTTGAGTTGTACACGGCGTTCCGCGAAGCGCTGCATACGAAAGGGTATGCTTACGAGGGCATGTTGTTCAGGGAAGTGGCAGAACGGGCAAGGCGGAAAGAGAACATCGAGCTGCCTTTTTCCGATATTGTGTTTGTCGGGTTGAACGCACTTACGCCTTCCGAGACAGAGTTGATGAAGTATCTGAAAAGCAGGGATATTGCCGATTTTTACTGGGATTACGACTCGCCACTGGTTCGCGATAAAAAAAACCGCGCATCGTTGTGGATTCAGGATAACCTGATGCGTTTCCCTTCGAGGCTGGAACTCGAATCCGATACTCCGGACACGGAAAAGGCCAACGTAACCCTTATCGGGATTCCTTCGGGTGTGGGACAGGCAAAAATAATGAACCGCCTGCTCACGCAATTACTCGACAACAAAAACATATCGGCCCCCAATGCCGGATTAAACACGGCAATAGTGCTTCCCGACGAAAACCTGTTGCTGCCCGTTTTGTATTCCATTCCACAGGAAATCGAAAAGATAAACGTGACGATGGGATACTCATTGCAACACTCATCCGTGGCAAGCTTGATAGAAAGCATCGCACTGCTGCATCATAATGCGAGGGAAACAGACGGGGAAACAACGTTTTATTTCCGGTTTGTGCTCCCGGTGTTGAATCACCCCCTGGTAGGCATGGTTGCAAAATCCGGGGCCGATGCGCTAAAAACTTATATACAACAGTACAATCGTGTTCTCCTTACGGTTTCCGAACTGGGCACACATCCGTTTCTAAAGCTGATTTTTTCACCTGTATCGGACTGGACAAAGAGCGGGGAATACCTGAAATCAATTTTATCGGAGATATACCGCCACTTGACTTCCGAAAAACACCCGGACGGAGAGTCTGTGGGCGACACACGTTCCATCGACCTTGAACGCGAATTTATCGTTCAGTATTACAAGTCAATAACCCGTTTACAGGAAACGCTGTTGCCGGCCGGAAACATATCGACCGACACCTTTTTCCGGCTATTGAAGCGCCTGGCACAAAACCTCAGTGTATCGTTTTCGGGCGAACCGCTGTCGGGTTTACAAGTGATGGGCGTACTGGAAACGCGTGTGATAGATTTCGAGAACCTCATCATCCTCTCCATGAACGAAGGTGTTTTCCCGCCTAAAAACTCCACGAACTCTTTTATTCCTTATACTCTCCGCAAAGCTTTTGAATTGCCCACTTACGAACATCAGGACAGCACATATGCTTACCATTTCTACCGGATGATAAGCCGTGCCAAACGCGTTTTCATGCTCTATGACACACGTACCGAAGAGATGCAGACGGGTGAGGCAAGCCGCTATTTTTACCAGTTGAAGTATTTGTACAGTCCTTATTTTCAGATTGAAGAGAGTGTGGTGTCTTACGATGTTTCGGCACCGGAGGTCCAAACGGTTTCGGTACAAAAAACACCCGATGTGATGCGCAAGTTGCAAAAGTTCCGCGCCGGCGGCGACGCATCCTTGTCGGCATCGCTCATCAATAATTACATCAACTGTCCCTTGCAGTTTTATTTTTCGGCAGTTGAAGGGCTTTCGGAAGAAAAGGAAGTACAGGAATCGGTTGAGTCCGATGTGTTCGGCACCATGTATCACGCCATTATGCAGCAGGTCTACAACCGATACAGGAATAAACCGGTTCTGCCTGATACGCTGAACACCATAGCCGGGAACGACGAGTACCTGACCGACTTAATTGAGCAATCTTTCGCCGAACATTATTTTAAACAAAAAGATAAACCGCGTACGCTCTCGGGATATCATTTTCTTATCGGGGAAATTCTGCGCGATTACGTAAAACAGACCCTTCGGTTTGACACATCGTTCACACCGTTTGAGTACGTGGATTCGGAACACGTTTTCAGGTCGGTTCATCGGGTTTCTGGCGATTTATCGGTAAACATAAAAGGGAGCATCGACCGGATTGACAAGGTAGCCGGGGGATTGCGGATTATTGATTATAAATCGGGGAAGGGCGATTTGAATTTCAAAAGTATCGAACAGCTTTTCGACAGTACCAAAGCCAATCGCCCATACCAGATATTGCAGGTTTTTATTTACGCGCTTTTTTACAACAGCACATTACCGGTTTCGCCGGCCATCTATTACCTGAGAAATATTTTCAGGGAACACAATCCGGTCGTTACCTTCGCAGGAGAGCCCATTACCGATATCTCGGGCTACTTAGCCGAATTTACCGAAAAATTAAATGTTTCCCTGCAGGAAATTTTCGATAAAAACGTTCCTTTCTCCCAAACGCAAAACGAGAAAAACTGCGAATGGTGCGCCTTTAAGGATATTTGCAGAAGATGACCGTCATTTCTTTCTCCACACCGTTGTTTCCAGCACCCTCTTTTCGGTAATGCGGGAAGTTTTTCTCACGGTGAGTTCCATATCAAACGGCTTGCGCTCCATTTCGAAATGATTTTCCAGGACTGACCTCAATCCGTCCAGCGAAGTTACGGGTTCGCCGTCCCGCTTGAATCCACCGAGCCACTTGTCGCGCCTGGTCTTCGAAAGATCCCAGTTGTAGGAAGAGACGATAACGAGATAGCCGCCGTCGTTCACCCGTTCGTGAATGTGCGACAAAAACAATTTCGGATCACTCAACTCTTCCAGCAAACCGGGCATAACGATAATGTCGTATCCCGAATAGTTGGGCTTCAGGTTCATGGCATCGGCCTGCATAAAAAGGATATTGCCTTTCCCTTCTTCGAGCCCGAAATCCGATAAGACCACATCGCGGAAATGCACCAGTTCTCCTTCGTCTTTCATCGTATAGCGCATATACCCCTGCTCCTGCAACTGAATAGGAATACGAATCATGCGGGCAGTGAAATCCAGTGCGGTAACATCGTTGAAATGCCGTGCCAGTTCAAAAGCCAAACGACCGGTATCAGCATTCAAGTCGAGAACACGGCTTTCTGGTTTTCCCCGCGTCACATCCAGCACAATTCCAGCAAGTCGTTTTGCAAAATTCGTCTCCTGCGAGTAGGCATCCCCCCAATTGTTCTCACACGATAACGTAACCTCTTCGTCGGTTTCATAATCGGCGCTCTGAATGTGCAGCGGAGCATCCGATTGCACATACCGGAATCCGGCATGCTGATAAAAATGGCGGCGGAATGCATAACGCGAATGCAGTGTGGCTTCATTTCCCGTGGAAATCCACGAACCTCCTTTTATCAGGTTGTGCTTGCCGTCGAACGTGGGCGTGGAAAAATCATCGTACAGGGGATGAACCTTGAAGCCGGGAAAACCGGTGATAGGCGTTTCCGTCCACTGCCATACATTCCCAAGCACATCGTAAAAATCTCCCTGCTTGAATTTATCCACCGGACAAGGCGACGTGCCATATTCGAGATTAATGTTTCCCGGCGCACCCTCCCACTCCATCACATCCTTCAGCCCCGACACTTCGTGCAGGCGATACCATTCCGCTTCCGTGGGCAACCGGTACGTTTGTCCGGTCTTTTCGCTTTTCCAATTGCAGAAAGCTTTCGCTTCCAGGTAATTCACTTCCACCGGCCAATTCCAGGGCATGGGCACCTCTTCGGCAACCAACCGCAACCGGTATCCGTTTTCATCTTTTCGCCAGAAAAGCGGCATCTGAGCCGTTTTGAAATTCCGCCAGTTCCATCCTTCTTCGGTCCAGTATTTTTCGGTTTCGTATCCCCCGTCTTCCATAAACTCCAAAAACTCCCGGTTCGATGTCAGGTATTTGGCTGCTTTAAAACCGGCAACTTCCTCCGTATAACTCCCGTATTCATTATCCCACCCGTAGAACGGATGATCCATCGGTTTGCCCAATTTCATCGTTGCACCGTTCACTTCTATCAGTTCGTTTCCGGGGGCATCTCCGGTTTCTGGGCACCGTTCGCCGAAAAGGCCCGGCACCACGTTGTCCAGCGGCAATTGCCGGATCAGCACCGATGATGTCTCTAAATGAATCCGTTCGTGCTCAATCCCCATCATGACAATCCAAAAAGGGTTTTCCCAATCAATGGGAAGCGACAACGGAGCAGTATCGATAATATGGAGAATAGCTTCTTTGGCTTTGTCCCGGTAATTGCGAACTTCGGAAACGGGCGGCCAGTCGTAATGATTATTGTCGAGGTCGTCCCAGCTCATCTCGTCCACGCCAATGGCAAAAGTAGATTCGAATTTAGGATTGATGCGTTTATCTATAATCTTTCCTAAAAACAGCTTATTGATAAAGAACACCGCCGTATGTCCCAGGTAAAACAAAATAATGTGGCGCAACGGATCGCCCCGGTGATAAAACACATCATCCGATTTTAATTGGGTATATAGCAGTTCATCCACAGCCCATGTTTTCAGGAAATAGTCCCGAATCTCTTTTCTCTTCTCTTCCGGCGTACCGGAACGCAGATCAATTGTTTTAGTGATTAAGTCTTTCATACTTCATGTATATTTTTCTCATCTCAAATTCCTTCCCCGGCGAGCTTAACTTGGTTTGCACCAGCTCCACTCCTAATTTTTTAAATCCCATTTTCTCGTACAACGACAAAGCAGGCTCATTCTCATCCCAAACCCGGATAACCACATCCGTATAGTTGTCTTTTGCTTTCTGTAAAAAGCTTTCAAGCAATTCTGAGGCAACGCCTTTTCCCCGAAAATCGGAATGTGTCATTACCTCGGCAATATATACCGAAGTTTCAACGGAAACCTGCGAACATCTATCACGGGGAAATTCCTTGTCGTACGACAGCGGAAGCGCAATAAGCACACCCGCCAATTCGTCCCCCGAAAACGCCATATTTCCCCAACCGTTCCGAAGCATTTCGTCCAGTGCGCTCTCGGCGGATCCGCTCGGTATATACTGGGCGTACCCGCCTGTTGTAAAAGCGTTTAAATACAAACGAATTATTTTACCCCTGAATTTGGGATAATTGTACGGATTCAACCCAAAAACGCGAATCGGTGAGACTTTTTCTTCCATAAACCAACGTTTTACTGTTGAACACCCAAACCGTCTCCCTTGTTCAAAAATTACCAGCCGCCTACCCTGCCGCCTCCGCCGCCCATTCCCGAAAAACCGCCGCCAAAGGAGCCGCTGCCCCAGTTTCCACCGCCCGATCCTGAAGATTGCGGAAGGGTTGCCGCATGATTGACGGTGTTTGACAAGGTGCTATTGAGCATATGCCCGAAACGGGCAGGCCGCATAACCGTTCCCGTGAACCATGGCGGCTGATAGGGTTGTGGCTGCTGCATGGCCGTTAATATCGTATATTGAAACTTCTCGCCCCAAATATCCTCCATGCCCAACGCAATGGCATAGGGCAGTAACTGTTCAAAAATTTCGGGAGTAACCGCCGGCGGATTAAAAAACTGCAATTGTTTTTCTTCTGCCGTATCCATATACATTTTCAATCCTTCTATTTGCGATTGAAGGTAAAGTTTCCGTTCGCCCGGACGTTTAATCAGAAAGCCGTATGCCAGAAAACTGATGATTATCAACGGAAAACCGATGATAAACCCAACGGCATTTACCGACAGTTGTTTAAGTGAAAAGAAAATCAGCAAACTCAGCGATCCTACAACCAATGCTGTTCCCACCACGTAACCAAACCACCGGATTTTGGATTTTTTGAGTATTTTTCGTAAGACCATGGATAGAACCATTGCAACCGGGAAAGAGACCAGTGCAACAACTATAAACGTACCAATCTGGCTTACGGGTTCAAATCTCACAAAATACAACAGGAACCCGAAATAAACCACCAGCATCATCCAGGGCAGGACCATAAATTTACGGTTAGCCCCTTCTTTCAATACCGGATTGTATTGCTTGTTGAGATCGTACCTGTACGAATTCATCAGGTTCGCTATGTCCGAATTATACTTTCCGTCGAGCACCACTTCACCTTTATCCTTAAAAAGATCGCGCAAGACAATACCCTCTTCCTTCGGCAATGTGTTATCGTCATCCTTTGTTTTGATAAGCGTGTAAATCCGGTCTTTCCGGCGCAGGAAAGATGACTTTTCGGTCTCTTTGATGCGCAAAAATCCTTTGACCGCCAGGTTCACGATGGAAGACGTTATCAGGTCATCCCAATATTTTTCCTTGTACAACATCCCCACGCTTGCGGGAGATAATTCTTCGGGCGGTGAGAATTGTGGGATTACCACAGGTTTCGGCGGATCAATCCCGTATTTCCGCCACGTGAAGAAATAATAGGCAAGCAACAACAAGAAAAGAATCGCGCTGACAACCGGCAGGCCATACTTAGCGAAAAAAGTGGTCGGGACCGGTTTGGAGAATCCACTTTCCTGTGTGGCCGGTTGACGAACAACACCTTTTGTAAACCCGACGGAAACGGTCAGCATCTCTTGTGGAGCAAGATTGACGGCTTCAAGGTACAAGGATCCATCGGACAGTGTGTCTGCCCTGCAATCGCTCTCCGTTGTCCCGTATTTTCCCGTGTAACCACGGTAACTCAACACCTCAGCACCTTCGGGAAGCCGTATGACGGCACTTACGGTATCGAGCGGATAATCAGACAGTGCATTCACGTTCCAGCTTAGTTCGTCGTAATCTTCAAAAAAGCCTATTTGGCCCGCGGTTTTGTAATTAATGGTGTATGAATACCAGCCGCTATCCAGGAAAACATCTTTGTTGCCGACATAAATAACCAAATCTCCCCCTTCGCGCCCGGTGAAGAAGTTCTCCGGTTTTCCGTCCTTTTTCACGCTTTCAATATCGTAATTCACCGGTATCATCTTTCCGTCCCTGTCGGAACGGTTCAACGGCAGGGCACGGGTGATTCCGCGCTTGAAGACCTCACCTTTGGCATATATGCGAATATCCTCCCGGACCGATATATACCCTGAAGTATCAATCAGCACATCGGAACGAAAGGTATATACCTTCTCTCCCCGGGCAAAGCCAACCAGGGGGAAGAGTACAGCAAAAAGAGAGAATAAAATGCGTTGCATTCAGTTTAGAACTTCACTTGTGGAACAGTTTTTTCCTGTTCGTTTTCTAATTCAAAGAAAAGCGATTTGGTAAAGTTGAACATCCCGGCAATAATGTTGCTCGGAAATGTATCGATAACAATGTTCTTTTCGCGGACCGAGCCATTATAGTACCTGCGTGACTTTTCGATATCCGACTCAATTATACTGAGCTGATTCTGCAATTGTATAAAGTTTTCGTTGGCCTTCAACTCGGGATATTGCTCAGCGACGGCAAACAAGTTCATCAACGCCCGGTTCAGGCCGTTCTCCGCTGTTTCCTGAGATTTTAAATCCGTTGCGCTCATAGCTTGGGCACGTGCCTGTGTTACCTTGTTAAAGGTTTCACTCTCGTGTGCGGCATATCCTTTCACGGTCTCCACCAGATTAGGAATGAGGTCGTAACGTTTTTTCAACTGCACGTTTATTCCGCTCCACGCCTCTTCCACCAGCGTCTTCAGCCTGACTAACCTGTTATAGGTTGAAACGCCGTAGAACAAAAAGATTACCGCTAATGCAAGGATTACTATTAAAACAACAATTCCTGTTCCCATAATCGATATATAATTTAATTGGTTTAAGTTGATGCGATAAAGGTATATATATTTTTGTAATCTCAGGCATTATCCGAAAACAAGCCTGGAGGAATGAACGGATATCTCCTTAAGAACAAAATTAATTTTCACTTGTTCAATGAATAACAGTTAAATATTTACGTATGAAAAATTTTATCTTTCAAAATCCCACCAAACTTATTTTTGGGAAAGGACAAATTGCCAGATTAAACGACTTGATCCCCGATGATGTGAACCTGATGATCACTTACGGAGGCGGCAGTGTAACCAGAAACGGCATTTACGATCAGGTGAAGGCAGCATTAGCAGGCCGCAAATTCATAGAATTCTGGGGAATCGAACCCAATCCGCAGGTGGAGACCTTGCGAAGAGCCATAGACCTGGGCAAGAGCGAAAACGTAAATTATCTGTTGGCCGTAGGCGGCGGATCTGTGCTTGACGGGACAAAACTGATTGCCGCAGGCATTGCATCGGACGAAGACGCGTGGAACATTGTGCTGAGAGGCTTTGCCGGAAAACAAATTCCTTTTGCATCCGTTCTGACCGTGCCGGCAACGGGATCGGAAATGAACGGCGGAGCTGTTATTACCCGTGCCGGGACCAAAGAGAAATTTGCTTTCGGCGGCGATTATCCACAATTTTCCATTCTCGATCCCGAAGTAACCTACTCCCTTTCTGAGCATCAAGTGGCTTGCGGACTTGCAGATGCTTATACGCACGTGTTGGAGCAATACCTTACCACACCGGGGCAATCGCGGTTGATGGACAGATGGGCTGAAGGCATATTACTGTCGGTAATAGAGATCGCTCCGAAAATCAAGGAAAATCAATGCGATTATGACCTGATGGCCGACTATATGCTGGCAGCTACCCTGGCGCTTAACGATTTTATCCGGATGGGTATTTCGCAGGATTGGGCTACACACATGATCGGGCACGAGCTCACCGCACTGCACGGCACCACGCACGGACATTCGCTAGCGATTGTGATGCCCGGCACACTCCGTGTCCTGAAAGAACAAAAACACGGAAAACTACTCCAATACGGCAAGCGCGTTTTTGGAATTACCGGGGGTAGTGAACAGGAACGTGTGGATAAGGCCATCGAGAAAACAGAAGAATTTTATCGCTCATTGGGTTTAACCACCCGGTTATCGGAAGAAAAGATCGGTGTCGAAACCATCGAAACCATTGCCAAACGGTTTAACGACCGCAGTGTAGCTTTCGGTGAAAACCGGAACGTGACGGGCGATGTGGCACGGGAAATTTTGTTAAGTTGTTTATAATATACTGTCACTGGAAAAAAATGAAAAAACTACTCCTCTTCTTAGCCCTTAGCCTATTGATATCTAAGGCTCCGGCAATGGATGACGCCCGGATGTTGCGTTATCCCGATATTAACGGAAACCTGATCGCGTTTGTATATGCCGGCGACATCTGGACGGTCCAGGCGTCGGGCGGCACTGCCAAACGACTCACTTCACACGCGGGAATTGAACTTTTTCCAAAAATTTCTCCCGACGGAAAATGGATTGCCTTTTCGGCAGAATATTCCGGGAACCGCCAAATCTGGGTGATGCCCGCCGAAGGCGGAACAGCACGCCAACTCACGTTTTACAATTCCGAAGGCGTGATGCCGCCTCGCGGAGGGTTCGATAACGTGGTGCTCGACTGGACACCCGACAGCAAACGCGTTCTCTTCCGTGCCAACCGTACCTCATTCGGCGAACGCAACGGAAAATATTTCACGGTAAGCATCAACGGCGGATTGGAAGAACCGCTCCCGATTGTGAACGGAGGTTTTGCCACATTCTCACCCGACGGCTCGCGACTCTGCTTCACACCGGTTGACCGCGAATTCCGCACGTGGAAGCGTTACAAAGGCGGCCGTGCTACCGAGTTGTGGACATACAACCTGACCAATAACACCTCACAGCAAATAACGCATTGGGCAGGCAGCGACCAATGGCCGACGTGGTACGGAGACCATATTTTTTATGCATCCGACCAAGATACGCGCCTGAACATCTGGCGATACGACCCGCAAACCGGGGAGAACGTGCAGATAACGCATCACAAAGATTTCGATGTGATGTGGCCATCGGGGCGGAACGGAAAGCTGGTGTACGAGAACGGCGGTTATCTTTACGTGCTTAACCTCGGCTCGGGAATATCCGACAAGATATCCGTTTCCATCAACTACGACAATCCCAATTTGCTGCCCTATTTTAAAAACGTGAAAGATTTCGTGGGCAGTTACTCGCTTTCGCCATCGGGAAAACGTGTGTTGTTTGACGCACGGGGCGATATTTTCTCCGTTCCGGCGGAAAATGGCGATATCGAAAACCTGACCCGCACACAAGGTATCCGGGAAATTTTCCCTGTATGGTCGCCCGACGGAAAAAATATCGCTTACTATTCCGATGCTACCGGCGAATACGAAATGTATCTGCTCGAAAACAAGAAAGGCGCACAACCCAAACAATTGACAAAAGGTTCGAAAGCATGGAAATACACCGCTGAATGGTCACCGGACAACAAACACCTGGCATACAGCGACCGTACGCTTAAACTTTGGCTGGTGGATGCCGTCTCCGGCAACCAAACCGTCATTGACGAAGCATCGGCGGAAGAGATTCGCGATTATTCGTTTTCACCCGACGGCGATTGGGTGGCTTACAGCAAGTCGTTACCCAATTATCAATCAGCATTGTGGCTGTATCAGGTTTCTACCGGCAGGAAACACCAAGTTACCGACGCTTCGTTTTCCGACGGACAACCGGTATTCAGCCGCGACGGAAAGTTTCTGTTCTTCACCTCCAATCGCGATTTTAATCTGGCTTTCAGCAGTTTCGAATTCGATTACCTGTACAACAACGCCGGGCGCATCTACGCTATACCGCTGCGGAACGACGGTACAACACTAACCCGATACAAAAACGACACGGAACCTGTTGGCGATGAAAAAGCCGATTCCATCCGGACCGAAAACAAAAGTAAACCGCCGTTGAAAGTTCAAATCGATTTCGAAAACATCCAGAACCGCATTGTGGCATTACCTGTCGAGGCAGGCAACTACCGCATCATCGGTGCAGTGGATGAGGGATTGCTCTACGCATCGGGGAACAAGGTTATGCGCTACCACATCAAAGATGAGAAAACGGAAGAGATTCTCGATGGTGCGGGCAACGGAATCTTGAGTGCCAACGGAAAAACGTTTATTTACCGTTCCAACAACGATTATGCCGTAGCAAAAAATCAAACCGGACAAAAAGCCGGAGCATCCAAAATAGATTTGACGAACCTGACCATGAAAATAGACCCGCGCAAAGAGTGGAACCAGATTTATGCCGATGCTTTCCGCATTTTCCGCGACTACTTTTACGTGAACAACCTGCACGGTGTGGACTGGGAAGGAATACAAAGAAATTACGGGGCAATGTTGCCGTACGTTCCAAGCCGCTTCGATTTGGATTACATACTGAACGAAATCGTGAGCGAAACCAATACCGGACACACATACGTAGATTGGGGCGATATCGGCAAAGTTGACCGGATAAACGGGGGTTTGCTGGGAGCCGAACTGGAAGCCGATTTATCTGCCAGACGATACACCATTAAAAAGATATACGCCGGCGAGAACTGGAACGAAAGCCGCCGCTCACCACTTACCGAAAACGGCGTGAACGTAAAAGAAGGAGATTACCTCATCAGCATCAACGGTAAAGACCTCACCACCGATCTCAATCCGTATGAATTGCTCGAAAACCTGGGCGGCAGGCATGTAGAGCTGACGGTAAACAGTTCGCCCTCGACTTCGGGAGCAAAAAACTATACCGTAAAAACCATCACGTCCGAGCATGAGCTGCGCTATTTAGACTGGGTGAATGAACGCCGTGCGATGGTGGATAAACTTTCGGGAGGGAAGATCGGTTACATCCACGTGCCCAACACCGCCATCGAAGGGAACCGCGAACTGTTCCGGGGAATATATTCATACAACGATAAAGAGGCACTCATTATCGATGACCGTTACAACGGAGGAGGATTCATCCCCGACCGGATGATCGATTTGCTCAATCGCCGCACGTTGGCATACTGGCATAGCAACGGACTTCCACAGCCGATGAAAACACCCGGCATAGCACACGATGGCCCAAAAGTTATGCTCATTAACGGATACTCGTCGTCCGGCGGCGATGCTTTTCCGTACTTCTTCAAGAAAACGGGCGAAGGGAAACTTATCGGTACGCGCACGTGGGGCGGGCTGGTAGGCATCTCAGGAAATGCGGGTCTGGTTGACGGAGGTTATATCTCCGTACCCATTTTCGGTATTTACGATGATCGCGGCAAGTGGATTATCGAAGGAGTCGGCGTATATCCCGATATTGAAGTGGTTGACCGTCCCGAAACGTTGGCCAAAGGTAACGACCCGTCTATCGAAAAAGCGGTGGAAGTGCTGCTCAATGAACTGAAAGAAAATCCACGCAAACCGGTTCCCGCTCCTACTCCACCCGACAGGTCGAAATGGATTGATCAAGAGATAAAATAAAAAACTTAAAAAACTATGGACAAGCGTGAATTTATTAAAAAAAGTATTGTTGGGGCAGTAGCTATCGGCACATCGGGAGCAGTTTCCACAACGTTTGCCGACACCACAGAGAGACCCCAAAAAGCCGGGACATTGAAAAGGAAGCTGGGGAAAACCGGATTCGAAGTTTTCCCCGTAATTTATGGTGGAATCATATCTATGCAGGACGGACAAAAGGCTTCGGACAATTACGTCGCTTGGGCCCTGGACAGAGGGATCAACTACTTTGATGTGGCTCCCAGTTACGGAGACGCGGAAGAAAAGCTCGGGAATTCGTTAAAGCCCTACCGAAAAGATAATTTTCTGGCTTGCAAAACCACTCAAAGGTTACGTGAAAGTGCGGAAAAGGAATTTGAAAAATCACTACAACTGTTACAAACCGATTATTTTGATGTATATCAGCTGCACAGCATCAGCACACCGGAGGATGTAGAACAGATTTTCGGGCCGGGCGGCATCATAGAAATGGTGGAAAAAGAAAAACAACGCGGACGGATCCGCAAAGTAGGCTTTTCGGCACACTCGCAGGAGCAGGCTATCCGGGCCATGTCGATGTATGATTTCGACACGATGATGTTTCCCACCAATTGGCAAATGATTAAATTGGATGGATGGGGAACCGGAGCCGTAAACGAAGCAAAAAGACGCGGGATGGGCGTACTGGCTATAAAAGGATTGATACACCGCCGCTGGATGGAAAATGAGAAAAAAGATTCCCGGTATCAGAAATCGTGGTGCAAACCCATCGATGTGGAAAATCGGGAATTTGGCGTTGCCGCCCTGAAGTTCACCTTTCAGGCAGGAGCAGATGTAATTATCCCGCCCGGCGACTTCCGTAATTTTTCGTTCTGCGTAGATCATATCGGGGAAATTTTAGAGGCTCCCTTATCGAGAAGAGAGAAGACATTGCTCGATAACGAATTTCTGGCAGTAAAGGATTATCCGTTCTTCGACCCGAGGACATAAGGGAAAATAATGTACTTGCGAAAGTTCAGCAAGCCTCATTATAATTGATGAGTTTATCCCTAAAAATCATGATTTTTAGGGATTGTTTTGTATCGGTTGCCCCGCTATTTTTGTACAATATCCACGTATAAATAGCAAAGCAATGAACCATAAAATATTAGATACAAAACACGGCCACTGGATTTTGGCCAAAATGGGCAAAAGGGTACTGCGCCCCGGAGGGAAAGAACTCACATTGAAGTTAGTAGAAAACTTAAATATCAAGAGTACGGACAATGTGGTGGAGTTTGCCCCCGGAATGGGATTTACAGCTTCTATCGTGTTGCAAAAACAGCCCCATAGCTATACCGGCATTGAGTTGAATGAAGAAGCCACGCGAAAATTGGAGAAACGGATAAGCGGGGAAAACCAGAGAATAATTAATTCAAATGCAACAGAAACCTCCCTGCCCGAAAATTTCGCAGATGTTGTTTACGGTGAAGCCATGCTTACCATGCATGCAGATGTCAAGAAATCGGCCATTGTAAAAGAAGCTTACAGAATTTTAAAAAAAGGCGGCCTGTACGGCATACACGAACTGAGCTTATTCCCGGATGAACTGGAAGAGAAGTTGAAGATCGATATCAAAAGGGGATTGATGCAAAGCATCCAGGTGAATGCAAGGCCATTGACAGAAAAGGAATGGGTTGCAATAGTAGAAGATGAAGGATTTAAAGTTGTGCGGATCGAAAAAAATCCGATGATCCTGCTCGAACCTAAACGGATTATCGACGACGAAGGGTTCTGGAGATTCTGTAAGATTGTGTTTAACATCCTTACTCATCCCCAAGAACGAAAGCGGATTTTGGAAATGCGCCGCGTTTTTAAGAAATACAAAGAACACATGGCAGCCATAGTTATTGTAGCTGAAAAACGGGAAACGCACTGTTCAAATCACTGATTTGCAGCATTGTAATTAATCATCCAACAGATTCCGAATCTATCTTTCAAACTACCGAAATAGTCGCCCCAAAACTGGTCGGCCATAGGCATCTCCACCTCACCGCCTTCGGATAGAGCTCCGAAGAGACGATCTGCCTCTTCCCGGCTTTCGGGGAAAATACTGATGTAGTTATTGTTTCCCTGAACAAACGGTTGTCCGGGAAAAATGTCGGAACCCATCAAAAGATCATTCCCTACAGGAAGTGCCACGTGCATGACTCTGTTTTTTGCTTCTTCGGGAATTTCCATGCCGGGAGTCTCGTTCATTTTGTGAACTCCGCCTAAGAATTCACCGCCAAAAACAAATTTATAAAAATTGAATGCCTCTTCGCAAGTACCGTCAAAATTGAGATAGGGATTTAATTTTGTCATATTTTTTTGATTTTTAAATTGTTATAAAAATCATTATCTTCTTTTTCTGATGCTGTTTTTTTCTTTTTCTCTAATGGCTTTCAACGAAGCTTTAATGGCTTTTTCGGAAGTATCGTACTGAAATTCATAACCCGCATCCTGAATCTTCTTAGATGAGATACGGCTTCCACCCAGAATCATACCCGCTGCTTCGCCCAGAATCAGACGCATTAAAAACGAAGGGATGTGAGGCATAAAATAAGGCCGTTTCATCACCTTTGCCAACGTATGCATAAAATCGGCATTACTGATAAATTCCGGCGAAACCGCGTTATATACCCCTTTCATATCAGTATCTTCAATAGCTTTCAGATACATCCGGCAAAGGTCTTCGATATGTATCCACGTCAAATACTGCTTGCCGCTCCCGATGGGTGCGCCCAACCCGAAACGAATGGGAAGGATTAGTTTCCTGAATGCGTCGCTGTTTTTTGAAATCACGAAACCTGTACGAAAAACCACGGTACGGACACCGAGTTGTTCCTGAAAATTGAAAGCGGCCGTTTCCCATTTACGGCAAGTCCGGCTCAGGAAGTCATTCTCGGTGGGGGCATCTTCCTCGGTGTATGTGTTGTTGGTTATTTTCACGCCGTAATACCCGATTGCTGAAGCAGAGATAAAGGCTTCGGGCTTTTTGTCCATCGATTTAACGGTGTCGAGCAAAAGTTGTGCGGTTTGAACACGGCTTTCCACGATACTCTGTTTTTTAAGCCTTGTCCATGGATCTTCTCCAATATTCGATCCCGCCAGATGGATAATGATATCGGCTTGTCCAACGGCTTCTTTTTCTATTTCGTTTCGCTGATAATCCCATCTGTACCGGGGTATCTCGGCTTTTACAAATCGTTCGCGGCTAAGCCAAATCACCCTGTATCCTTTCTCGATAAGCAATCGCGATAGTTTTCTTCCTATTAAGCCCGATCCCCCTGTTATTAAAATTGTTTTCATCGCAGAGCAGTTTGTTTTATCTCCGGCTTCCGCTCATGGCAATCATAATGTAGTATAATAGTGTTGCCAGCGAACTCAAGGCGGCCACAACATAAGTATATCCTGCCCAACGCAAAGCATCCGTAGCCTGCGAGTGGTTGCTTACATCGGTAACACCTGCACTGCTTAGCCAGATCAACGCCCTGTTGGTCGCATTTTTTTCTACCGGAAGTGTTATAAAGCTAAACAGGGTTGTTAAGGCAAATAAGCCGATCCCTATCCAAAGCAATGCCGGGAAAGTTGTTATTGTAATAATCCCGAGCAGCAATATCCACGTGACCCACCTCGAAGATGCACTCACAACGGGTACTAAAGCCGAACGCATTTTCAGAGGCGCGTAACCTTTGGCGTGTTGCAAAGCGTGTCCCGTTTCGTGAGCCGCCACAGCAGCTGCGGCAACACTATTGCTCCCGTAAACCGGCTCGCTCAGATTGATGGTTTTATTGGCAGGGTTGTAATGGTCGGTAAGCTGGCCGCGGACCGAAATAACCTGAACGTCGTATATACCGTTGTCATGAAGCATTTTTTCTGCCACATCCCTGCCCGTCATACCGTTTCTCAGGGGAATTCTTGAATATTTTTTAAACCGGTTCTGCAACGTAATCTGCACACCAAAACCTGCTACTGCAATTAAAATCAATAAAAACCAAACAGCACTCATGTGATAATTTTTTAGATCATTTTTTATTAAACGCAAAACACCTGCAAAATGTTTTCTACAGATTGAATGTGCAAAAGTCATACCAAAATTCAACGGGCAGATATAATATACCTGACTGAACTTCAGTTCACAATACCTTTCAGCATCGGTACAAACCGAAAATAACCCGCACCGGTGGTCGTATAGTTTTTATCGTCGGTTTTTTCAACCACCATCATCTCCTGTAACTTTTCACCTACCGGCACCACCATTCTCCCCCCTGTCGCAAGCTGCTCCAGCAGTTTTTCCGGAATTTCCGGCGCCCCGCACGTAATAAGAATACCATTGAATGGAGCATATCGGGGTAATCCGTCAAATCCATCACCGTGGATCAGGACGGCATCTTTATATCCCAGTGCCGACAAATTCTCTTTCGCCGTCAGATAGAGTTTTTTGTGTCTTTCAATGCTGTAAACCCTGTAACCCAATTCACACAGGATAGCCGCCTGATATCCGCTTCCGGTACCAATTTCAAGAACTTTGTCACCCTTCTGCATTTTCAACAAACCGGTCTGCATGGCCACGGTGGTGATCTGAGAAATAGTTTGCCCCGATGCAATAGGCAATGGCTCATCCCGATAGGCGGCATGTCTCTGGTCTTCACCCACAAACAGATGGCGGGGCACGCTTTTCATAGCCAGAATAACCTCATCCGCAATGGCACATTTTCCGGCTATTTGATCCATTACTTCATATCGCAAACTTTGTTGAAAAAGATCATCATCCATATTTGCTTGCTTCCAGGCGTTTTGTTATCTGACTATCGTCTGCGCCCTGTCTGGGCCTACCGAAACGATGGCGACAGGTACGCCCAGCTCTTCTTCCAAAAACGAAAGGTAAGCATTAAACTCTTCGGGGAACTCATCTTCCGACTGCATCTTCGTCATATCGGTTTTCCAACCCGGCAGTTCAACAAGAACAGGTTCAATGTTCTCCGTGATGTCGAAAGGCAAATCTTCCGTTTCTTCTCCGTTAATCTTGTAAGCCACACATACCTTAATGGTTTCGAAGGTATCCAGCACGTCACTTTTCATCATCACCAGCTTGGTTACCCCGTTGAGCATCACCGTATAGCGAAGCGCTACCAGGTCAATCCATCCGCAGCGTCGCGGACGCCCGGTAACGGAGCCGTACTCATGGCCCAAATCGCGCATCTGCTGTCCGTCTTCATCGAACAGTTCCGTAGGAAACGGGCCGCTGCCCACACGGGTACAGTATGCCTTAAAAATACCGAACACATCGCGGATTTTGCGGGGAGCAACGCCTAATCCTGTACAAGCACCGGCACAAATGGTGTTGGATGAGGTAACAAACGGATAGGAGCCAAAATCGATATCGAGCATAGAGCCTTGTGCACCTTCGGCAAGCACACTCTTGCCCCCCACCAGTGATTGATTGATGTAATGTTCCGAATCGATAATATTGAACGATTTCAATTTCTCTATTCCGGCAAACCATTCATTTTCAACCCCTTCCAAAACGTATTTATGACCGTATCGGGCAAGCATCTCGATATGTCTTGCCGTTGCTTTTTTGTATTTCTCTTCAAAATTGTGGAACAGGTCTCCCACTCTCAAACCGGTTCTACTCACTTTATCGGTATAAGCCGGACCGATTCCTTTTCCGGTTGTTCCGATTTTTGAATCGCCTTTCGCCTGTTCCATCGCTTCGTCAAGCAAGCGGTGAGTAGGCAAAATTAAATGTGCTTTCTTTGAAATATACAACCGGTCGGTCAATGCATGCCCCGACGCTTCCAACGCTTCCACCTCAGTCTTGAACAGGGCCGGGTCGAGCACAACGCCATTTCCGATAATATTGATTTTCCCTTGTTGAAAAATCCCCGACGGGATCGATCTCAGTACATATTTCTGATTTTCAAACTCCAACGTATGACCGGCATTTGGCCCGCCCTGAAAACGAGCCACAATATCGTAATTGGGCGTTAAAACATCCACAACTTTTCCTTTTCCTTCATCGCCCCACTGGAGGCCTAAAATTACATCTACATCCATTTCTTACCTCTTATTGTTATTATTTTTTCGCTTCATTATTCAGCCTTCTCAACGCAATTTTCTTTGCATGGCTGCACTTGCTGCAAATCCCGTAAATATACATGCTGTAATAACTTACGGTAAATTTTTTAATCTTTCGCTGCTGCGCCGGAGTGAACAGGTTGCCGTTTTTGGTTTCCCAAACTTCGCCACAGCTGGTGCATATGATATGATCGTGATTTTCATTACCGTAGGCACGTTCGTATTTCGAAATATTTCCGCCGAACTGATGTTTCACCACCAGGCCGCAATCGAGCAGCAGTTCAATGGTATTGTAGAGTGTGGCCCGGCTGACACGGAAATTCACATCCACCATGGATTTGTATAACGAATCCATATCAAAATGCCCTTTCGTGTTGTAAATATGATCGAGTATGGCAAATCTCTCGGGAGTTTTACGATGCTTGTGGTCAGAGAGATACTGCATGAACTCGTCTTTCACCTGTTTTCTCAATTTTTGACTGTTATCCATAGTACAAAAATATTCCTTTTTTCAATCGTTTGAAGTTATTTTTCTATATTTTTAAAAAGACTGTTTAAATCTGTTTTGCTATTCAAAAAGAATTATTTTCAGGAGAGTTCTCTCTTGTTTTGGCGATAATAGCGGGATAAAAAATTCAAACAGCTTCTAAAGATACACATTAATATCATTTAATTGTTTCGGAGTGGACAAAAAATGCCGGATAACAAATTTCACTCTCGTTGTGATATGAGTCTGAAGCCGTCACAAAATAATAATATCCCTTTTCATCAATGAGAGCGGAATAGTCAAAAACGGGCTCTCGCAATCCCGTGGCAAGGATATTTTCGGCATTATCGACATCAAAATCTTCCGTTTCACTCCTGTAAACATTGTAGGTGACACGCGTCCCCGCATTATCGGTTTTCCACTTCAACTGCAATTTTCCGTTCACGTTTTCGGCTGTTAAATCGTACGGTGCTTTAGGAATTTCATTCGAAAGCCAGGTCATCGCGGGCAGTTTTGCCGGATGGCGGTAATAGTGGTCAATGGCATTCAAGATCCCTTTCGTGTTCGACAAGACATTATCTGCCCGGAAGTATGCCTGCCCGGAAGACTCGCTCTTTCTCGTGTAATCGATCTGATTCACGATATCTTGCCGGCTCCATCCCAATTCGATCATCTGATAAGTACCTAATCCCGGAACGATAATGCGACTGTTCCCATTCTCAAGCCAATCGTCCACAAAAGGATAAAAAAGATGCTCTTTGTAGTACATCATCGGATAGAGGGCATCGTGTTTACCCATTTTCATCCACTGTGCAGCATCCTGAAAAACAGTTTCAAAAGCCGTCCACCCAGCGCCTCTGTTTCCCAACGCCCGATAACGCCCTAATGGAGCGCTACTGACCTGCACCCATTTTTTTTGACTTTTCACCCAATCGTAAGCTTTGGTCACAAAGCGGGTAATGTTGTCCCTGCGCCATTCTTCTATTGTTTTCCCCTTACCGTGGAGCCTGTACATCCCTGCATCCGGAAATTTTCCCGTATTGTCCGGATACCGGATATAGTCGAACTGAATACCGTCGATATCATAATTTACAACTATCTCCTTAACCATAGATAAAAGATAATCGTCGGTTTTTGGATTGCCCGGATCAAGAAACCATTCACCCCGGTATTTTTTAGTTATAGACGGGTTTATCCGGGTTACCGATCTTGCACCTAAACTCCTGACGTGCTTATCTCCTCCCAACGGATAGGTAACCAGCCAGGCATGTAACTCCATACCGCGTTTATGGCACTCCTCTATGGCGAAAGCCAACGGATCGAATTTAGGTTTCCCGTATCCGGACGGGACAATAATCGATGCTAGCGGCTCAATTTTTGAATCATAAAACACCTCGCCCCTCGCCCTGACCTGAAATATCACGGTATTGAAATTGTATCTCTGCAAACTATCGAGCATGGCAACAAGTTCCCTCTTTTGCTCCTGCTGGCTGATTTTATTTCTCGGCCAGTCGAGTCCGTAATTAGTCGTCAGCCAGACTGCTCTAACCTCAGAAGCAGGTAGCTGGACAGAAAAAATTCTCATCGGGATATACAAAAAAACGATGAGAAGCAGGTATGTTTTATTCATTAATTAAAATCGTTCTAAACTTAGCGATACAAATTTAAAACAAAATTGCAGTGCCGGTGCACTTTTTTCGAATGTTAACATTTAGAAACTGTTCAAATTTCTTAGTATCGCCAGCGTGTCATTACGATGTGATATTTTACAAAACTTTATGCCAATAGTATTGCAAAACTTAATAATTAATTCTACTTTTGTATGTTTGTAATAATTAAATAAACAGATTAACAAAAAAACCTATGAATCCACTTCTTTTTAATTTAAATGGATGGGAAATTCCCATTATTGTTTTAGTTATCCTGATCCTTTTCGGTGGAAAGAAAATACCCGAATTTATGAAAGGGCTGGGAAAAGGAATCAACAGCTTCAAAAAGGGACTGAATGATATTGAAGAAGATATTAAAGCCGATCCGTCTGACAAAAAGACATCGTCCACAAACAATCAATAACTCAACTTTCGGGTTATTGTAATAATCACCTGTTCTCGGGATCAATCCATGACTTTGTGGATTTTTTCCGAGATTAAATTCTATAATCTATCGGCTGCATGAAAGAGAAAGAAATGTCCTTTTGGGACCATCTCGAGGAATTCCGTTGGACTTTGATACGCATTATCGCTGCGGTGCTTGTTTTGTCCATTGCCGGATTCATCCTTGTCCCTCGTATTTTCGACTCGATAATTCTTGCGCCCACCTCGTCTGATTTTGTCACATATAGGTTTTTGGAAGGAGCCAGTAAATACATTCCTTTCCTCCCCGATTTTTCTGCGGAATCTTTTCATGTTGAAATGTTGAACATTAACATGACAACGCAGTTCATGACCTATATTTCCACTTCCCTGACATTTGCCGTCCTTCTGACCATCCCATATATTTTGTTTGAAATCTGGCGCTTTATCAGCCCTGCCCTGTACGAAAATGAAACAAAAGGAGTAAGAATGGCATTCGGCTTTGGCGGTGTGATGTTCGTGATAGGTTGCCTGGTAGGTTATTTTATTGTTTTTCCGTTGATCTTTCGATTTCTTATTACTTTTGAATTAAGTGATGTCATTAAAAACAGCATTTCGCTCGATTCATACATGAACAATTTTTACACCCTCATCCTTATTATGGGAGTGGTGTTTGAGTTACCACTTGTTTTCTGGCTTTTATCCAATCTGGGATTAATATACCGTTCTTTCTTCCGCAAGTATCGCAGGCACGCAGTGGTAGGCTCCTTGATACTGGCAGCCCTGATCACCCCGTCGGGTGACCCGTTTTCGCTCTTCGTGGTTACCATACCGCTTTATATGCTTTGGGAGATAAGTGCACTTGTGGTAAAAAAAGAACCTCCGGAAGAAGAAGAGGAGGAAGAAGTTTTGCCGGCGATTATGGAGTAAATGGTAAAAGGCTTATCAATTTTATGGATATTCTTATTATTGAAGATGAGTGCTTATTGGCCGATGAATTACAAGAAAAGCTTTTACATATAAACCCATCGTATAACATTGTAGCAAAACTTCATGGAGTAGATGAGGCAGTGGAGTGGCTCAACGACAACTCTTGCGACCTGATTTTTATGGATATCCAATTGAGTGACGGGCTTTCTTTTTCCATTTTCGACAAAATAGAAGTGCAAACTCCGGTTATTTTCACTACTGCTTACGATCAATACGCCATACAAGCATTCGATGTAAACAGCATAGCCTATATTCTGAAGCCCGTAGAAGAATCTGAAATAAAAAAAGCGTTGAGTAAATATAAATCACTCGAACGCTCATACATAAGTAATTTACAAAAACTCATTTCAGAAATTCAGCCGAAAAAATCATCTTATAAAGAGCAGTTAATCTTAACACATGGCACCGTAAAAAAGGTTGTAAGTATAAATGAAATTTCTTATTTTCAGGCCGATGACAGGTATGTTTTCGCTTTTACGACGTTTGCCAAACGCCTGTTTTGCGATTCTACCTTGAAGGATTTGGAAAATATTCTAAATCCGGATCTGTTTTTCCGGATCAACCGTACTTTTATTATTCGAAAAGATGCTGTAGAAGAGTGGGTTCCACTTTCAAAAGGCAGAATCAAAGTACGCATGAAGCATAAACCATTCGAAGGATTTATTGTTAGCAGGGCCCGTTCACAGCAATTCAAATCATGGTTGAAAAATTGATGGCCAAGTTGCTTAAAAGCCCCTATTTTTGGACGGGGATATTGTTGTTTAGCCTGGTAACTCTCTATTCCTATCATAAAGAAAAACAGGTAGAAAAAGATGCTTCGCTCAAAATAGAAAAAATGGTGCAAAGCGTGTGTATAAGTAATATCGGCACGTTTAAAACCCTCCTGCTTCATCAGGTAGAGCAGATGAAGCTCCTGAGGGACGCATCGCATCACTCTCAAAAAGAGCTGCAACGCACCTTCGATTATGTCGCTCAAAAAAACGACCTGATGCAAAAAATATCCATAACGGATTGGAAGAAAAACGATACCAATTATCTGATGAGACCAATATGCAACGACACGTTAATGTGTATTCGCATAAGTGTACCGTTAGGGGACCAATCACCGGGGAACAAGGCTTTAACATTAGAAATCCCGCTGAGTACACTCCATCGTGAAATTGCCGAAAACAAAAGTTTCTCTTATGCATACCTTACCCTGAGTTATCGTGATATTTATATCTTCCATCCCGACGAATCAAAAATCGGCCAACCTGTTGAACCGTCAAATCGTTTTAATCCAGCAACAGATAAAGAAAAATCCATTACCGAAGTATTCTCAGACTACCTGAGCATACCCGTCGATAGGTATTACGAACAAATAGATATGGGAGGCGAAACCTGGACATTTACAGCCAATGTGCCCGGAATCAGTTTCAAAGAGCTCGTAACCAACACTCACAGTGCGTTTGTTTATATGACATTATTTACGTCGATAGCTTTTATCGTAATATTCCTTTTGGGAATACTACACTGGCAAAAAGAATTTTTGAAGCGGCAACAGATTCAGGAAGAAAAAATAAACTTAGAGCTGAAAAACGAATATCAGAAACAACAGGCGCTGGCAACAGAACTCGAACAGTTGAAGAGCGGATTAAATCCCCACTTTCTGTTCAATTCACTGAGCAGTTTAAAAATATTGGTAAGCAAGCAGCCCGAAGAAGCTAAAAATTTTGCTGTTTCCCTCTCCAATTTATACCGATACCTATTAAAACAAGAAAAGTGCGACTCTATTTTTTTGAGGGACGAATTAGAATTCACTCAAAACTATATTTACCTGCAACAAATCCGCTTCGCAAATCGCATCAAGGTGAAAATCGATGTGGATAAAAACTGCTTAGATAAAAAAGTCCCGCCCATAGCATTGCAATTACTTGTAGAAAATTGCATCAAGCACACCAAAATGTCTTATCAGCAACCTTTAGAAGTAGAAATTTATACAGACTCTGATTATTTAACGGTAAAGAACAATTATAATCCATCCGAAAGCACTTCCTCATCGGGCAAAGGATTAGAAAATTTAACCAAACGGTATTCACACCTTACCACCCGGCCCTGTGCCTTTTACATAGAAAAAAATGAATTTATAGCCAGAATCCCTCTCTTATAAAATCCACTTCACTGCAAAAAAAACACCACTCACTACATATTTTTTGTAAAATTAATTTATTGTGATTTTCTTTCGGAAAATTTATAAACTTATGCGAAAGAAAATCATTGTATTTGGATTGATTTGTATTCAACTGTGCCTTTTTCACGTTACAGCCAACAACGAAAAAGACAGCCTTGCGTTGCAAAACAAATACAAGTACCTGACAGACAGCGCCTCTTGCAAAACGGGTTTGTTTACATTATATCAAGACAAATCGGACTATTACTTTGAGATCCCCGACAGCCTGCTGAATAGAGAATTTCTAATAGTTAACCGCATATTGAAAGTTCCTTACGAACTGGGCGAACAGGGGTTAAACAAAGGGATTAATTACGAAAACGCCCTGATACGCTTCGAGTTGAGCAAGGATTCCGATAAACTTTTTATCCGAAATGTGCGTCCCAAACCCTATTATCCCCAAGACGATTTTATCGCGTTATCGGTGCAAGACAATTTTATCTCGCCGCTAATGGGAAGTTTAAAAGTAGAAGGATTCAGTTCCGACTCATCGTCCGTAATAGTAAAGGTAAATGATCTATACAACGGCTCATCCACTTTTTTCAACAACCTGTTTAAAAGCATCAGCATCAGTAGCTCCATTACCAAAGACCTATCGCACATCATAGATATCAAGCCTTACAAAAACAGCATTACCGCCATATCGGAACTCTCAACAAAAGTAGAACAGGGGGATGCTACGGTATATCTAACCGTTGAGTCTTCATCCTCCATAGTGCTTCTGCCTCAACAACCGATGGCCGGCAGGTTTCTCTCACCATTCGTAGGCTACTTCACGGTTCCATACACCTATTTTTCAGATAGCCAAAGCAATGTGGAGAAAAAAGAGCTCATTACCCGCTGGCGTCTGGAGCCTAAAGACGAAGCGGCATATTTACGCGGCGAATTGGTTGAGCCTAAAAAACCAATTGTATTCTATCTCGATAAATCCACCCCCAAACAATGGCGGAAATATATAAAAAAGGGTATCGAAGACTGGCAAATTGCTTTTGAAAAAGCCGGATTTAAAAATGCCATTATCGCCAAAGAGTTTTCGGAAGAAATTGACGAGCACAACATTGATTTTTCGAGTATAACCTACATTGCTTCCGATAAAATGAACGCCATGGGCCCGTCGGTTTACGATCCGCGCTCCGGCGAAATCATCCAAGCCGATATTATCTGGTGGCACAACGTAATCTCCATGCTTCGTAATTGGATTGTGATACAAACGGGAACAGCCCAGCCTGAAGCGCAAACGTGGAATCTACCCGAACATTTGCTGGGCGACGCCATGCGATTTGTTGCCTGCCACGAAGTGGGGCACTCGCTTGGATTAAGGCATAACATGATTGGTTCTTCGGCATTTCCGGTGGACTCGTTAAGAAGCAACAGTTTTGTTAAGAAATGGGGCACTTCAACTTCCATCATGGACTATTCGCGCTACAACTACGTGGCACAGCCGGGCGACGGGGTGGAAAATTTCTCACCGCAGATAGGTGTTTACGACCTCTTTGCCATAGAATACGGTTATCGCTGGTCGGGACAGGAAAGCCCTTACAAAGAGGAAGCCTTCCTCACCGATATTTTAGAAAAACACTCCGACGACGTGTATCGATATAGCGAAGCGCAAGACCCACGCGATGCCGTTGACCCCAGGGCGCAAACCGAAGATTTGGGAGACGACCCCATAAAAGCGAGCGAATACGGCATAGCCAATCTTAAAAAGCTGATGCCAAAGATACTATCGATTACCGACACCGGAAAGCCCGGACAGGACTATCGCGAAGCCGGACAACTTTATTACGCCGTCATAGGACACTGGAACAACCTTGTATATCATCCGTTGGCCAACATCGGCGGAATCTATTTAGAAAACAAATCGCGGGTAAACAACCGCCCGGCCTATACATTTGTTCCCAAAGAAGTTCAGAAAAAGTCGGTGGAATTCCTTATTCGCGAAATGATAACCGATACCGACTGGCTTTTTGAAAGCGATTTGAACAGATATACCTTCCCGCTCAGGGATACGCCGGAAGGATTGGTAGAAAATGCCCCTTCGCTCTTACTGAAAAACGCACAGGGTTATCTCTTTTGGGACTTGCTTAACAACAAACGACTAATCCGGATGTCGGAAAACGAATATCAAAACGGCAAAAATGCTTTTACACCTGTTGAACTGATGGATATGATTTATAATGCTATATTCAAAGTAGCCGAAAAGCGCGAAACCCTTACGGTTAAAGAGCGTTTTATACAAAAAGGACTGGTAGATGCGCTTATACAATCGGTGTCGGAAGATGCGGTAACGAAGAAAAACAAATCACTGACCTCCGCCGTTGACGACTGCTCGGCTGCAAGCGAAGTTATCCGTCAAATATTGTTCTACGGTTCATTATCCGATAGAATTTCCGATGCGATTTCCGTTAAAAGAGGCCTTTTACTGAAAATAAAGCGAGCAACAGAGAAGGGACAAAAATCTTCCGATTTGGCTACAAAATACCACTATGAAGATTTGCTCCTTCGCATAAACAGTGCTTTAAATATATAATGCCAATCTACTAACTTAAACCAGATGAAAAAAATTATTTTACTACTCTTAGTGCATATACTTGCTTATACAGCATATGCACAAAATGTACGTACCATTACAGGACGCATCACCGATAGCAAAACCAACGAACCGATGATTGGCGCTACCGTTTTTATCTCTCCCGATGAGAAAGGCGTGGCAAACTACAGTCCGCAAGGAGTTGTTACCGATTACGACGGCAACTTTCTATTTACCTTGCCAACGTCCGTAAAAACAATTGTTGTGAGTTATGTGGGATATACTGCTCAAAACGTTATCCTTACAACATCCGGCACCTACAACATAGCATTGAATGAGGATGCCATGCTGCTGAACGATGTGGTAGTAACGGGGTATCAACGCATCGAAAGACGTAAACTCACCTCATCGGTAGCACGTGTGGAAGCCGACGATATTAAACAAGTCGGTGCGCCCAACATCGACCAGCTCCTTTCGGGGCAAGTTGCCGGATTAGTATCTACGCCCACCACAGGAGCACCGGGTGCGGCCAGTAAAATTCGTATCCGCGGAACGGTATCACTGTCAGGCTCATCCGACCCGCTGTGGGTTTTAGACGGTATTCCTCTGGAAGGGAACGATATTCCGAAAGACATTCTGGATTCAGACAATATCGATAACCTTAGTAATGTTTCTATTGCCGGATTAAACCCCAACGATATAAAAGACATTACAATTCTCAAAGATGCTGCCGCTACTGCTATTTACGGCGCCAGAGCAGCAAACGGGGTTATTGTTATAACCACAAAGCGCGGCCGCGAAGGGAAATTGCGCATCAATTTTACATCAGACCTGTTTTACACCTTTAAACCCCAATCCGAACGGTTGAATTTGATGAATGCTTCCCAAAAGGTGGATTTTGAATTGGCTCTGGCGCAAAACCCGATGCATAACTATCGTTCCGAAAACGGAGAAGTTGCCCGTATCCTAAAAGAGACCAATCAATTGGATATTTTAAAAAAGGACGGCTTCTCGAAAATCTCTCCCGAAGCGCAACAAAAAATCAATACGCTGCGACACCAAGGATTTAACTGGTTCGATGAGGTTTATCGCGGAACATTCAACCAACAATACGGATTGAGCTTGTCCGGTGGCGGCAATATCGCCAACTACTATTTCAGTACCGGATACTACACCGAACAGGGAACAACAAAAGGAACATCGTTCGACCGTTTCAACATCACGCTGAACACCGATTTCAACATCACGTCGAAACTGAAATTCAACGTGAGCTTGTTCGCAAATCAAAACAACCGAAACTCATACGTAGTAAACGGTGTTTATACAAATCCGCAAAACTACACACGCAATGTAAATCCTTACTTCGAAGCATTTGACAAAGACGGGAAATACAGGTATGACCCGGATTTAATGAATACCAGCGACCTGCCCATCCCTTTCAACTATATTGAGGAGCAAAAGAACACATCGTATTTCCTTAAGGCACAGTCGCTGAAATCAATCTTCGAAATCAATTACGATCTATTGAAGTCGCTTAAACTTCTCTCTCAGGTGGGATTGCAAGTGGAAAACAACGCTTCGGAAAAATACGGCGCCGCCGAGAGTTTCTTCACCAGGCAGTATCGCGAATCGAATCGTTACCGGGGTAAGTCCGTGCTTCCCGAAGGCGGGATTATTCAAAACTGGGACGACCGCTTTTTTCAATATAACTGGCGCAACCAACTGTTTTTTCAAAAACGATTTAACGAACGACATGACATAGATGTCATGCTGGGCATGGAAATGCGCCGAAACAACTACACCGAAATACAGACCAAAGGTTTCGGCTTCGACCCGAACTCAATGACCACTAAACCCATTGTTTTCCCGCAAGGGTTCAACGGTGTGCATTCGGCAAGCTTCAGGCAATATGCAAAAAGATATATTGAAAATGCGTTTTTGTCTTATTTCGCTACAGCCTCTTATACGCTGAACGACAAATACACTCTTTTTGGAAGTTTACGATACGACGGTTCAAACCTCTTTGGAGTTGACCCCAAATACCGCTACTTGCCGCTTTGGTCTATTTCCGGCGCATGGAACGCCGGCCGGGAAGAATTTTTGAAGAACATCCCATGGCTGAGCAATTTAAAAGTGCGTGCATCATATGGTTTGCAAGGAAATATCGACAAAGAGACTTCACCATTTGTAAAAGGCGTATGGACGACTACCGGATTCTTTAGCGGACAAGATATACCCGTTATCAGCGTTACATCGCCTCCCAACAAATACCTGCGATGGGAAAAAACATCTACATCCAACATGGGGTTCGATTTAGGTTTGTTTGACAACCGCGTCAACCTTAGCTTCGACACCTATTACCGGTATAGCCAGGACCTTATCAACTCAAAAGCTATCCCGCTCGAAAACGGATTCAATTTCGTAAATCTCAACTGGGCAGAAGTTTCAAACAAAGGCTGGGAAGTATCTCTTTCTACCTTAAATGTGAAAACAAAAAGCTTCCGTTGGTACACCGACTTTAATATTGCCAAGAATGTGAGCAAAGTGCACCGCATCAACACCTCCAACAACGACTGGTTCCCGTCGCGTGAGGGCTACCCCGTGAATGCCGTATTTGGAATTAAAACAGCCGGATTGGACGAAAACGGTATTATGCAATTTAAAAACAGCGAAGGTAAAACAGTTAGCATGCAGGAGTTTTATAATTTGCAAACCAATATGTGGGGCGATGTATCTTCATCTTACTCGGCCATGGAGTTCAGGAAACTTTTCACTTATATGGGCGATATGGACCCCGAACTTACCGGCGGGTTTATTAATCGATTTAATTATAAAAACTTCGATTTATCCATCTCTACCAGTTTCTTTCTCAACAGGACAATTCGTGCAACACCCTTTTACTACCCCACCCGCATAGACCCGGGGCTGAACTACACAACAGCCGTGCAGCAGATATGGAATGCCGATGATGAACAAAAAGGAGCATATCCGAGAATCTTGGGAAGAAACCTGTCCGATCCTGATCTGAGTATGGCTTTTAGCTGGTTAGACAGCTACGATGCGTCTCGTTCGTACGACTATTACGATATTTGGATGAAAAAGCAAAGCTATATGCGCGTTAACAGCATCCGCCTGGGTTATACGTTAGGGCAGGACGTTTTGAAAAGCAATTACATCTCATCGATAAGATTGAGCATGGAAGCTCGCAATCCATTTGTATTGGGAACGGAATACAACGGCTATTTCGATCCGGAGAGCTATGGAAATATTTACGCACAACCTATTCCTAAAACCATTTCGTTTGGGGTAAACGTAACATTCTAAACATCAAACAATGTAAAAAATAAATTTCAAACAGATGAAAAGCAAAATATTCAACCTATACATCGCATTAACCCTGCTGTTGCTGGGTAGTTGCAATTATCTTGATATTACTCCGGTTGGACAGGTAATCCCGAGAAAAGCATCCGAATACAGGGCAGTGTTGGGCAGCGCTTATAAAATGGTTCCGCAACACAAAGCGCTATTGAACATGCGGGGGACGGAGTTTAATCCGGAAGATGACCCGTTCGGCTTCGGACTCGATAACTTTGATGCCTACAAAGATATTTATACCTGGAACGACAATAGTCAGGACAGCAAAACAACAGAATATCCTTATGTATCGTTTTATCAAACCATTTTCCTCACAAACGAAATAATAAATAACGCAAAAAATGCAGAGAAAGACTCCGACGAAAGTTTGAATCAAATAATCGGTGAAGCATATGCCTTGCGCGCTTATATCTATTTCGAACTGGCAAACCTGTACGCACCGGCTTACGAGCAAAATTCGGCAGCTTCGGCAAAAGCAATTCCCATAACCACAGAGATAGACATTGAGCAGACATTCCCAAGAGCTACTTTGCAAAAGGTTTATGACCTGATTATAGACGATATGGGAAAGGCACGGTCGCTAATGGAGGTAGAACAACAAAAAATGGAGGCAAACAGGTATCGTTTCTCTTTGATAAGCTTATATGCTCTGGAATCACGCGTATTCCTTTACCAGAAACAGTGGCAAAAATCGGCGGAAGCGTCACAAAAAGCACTTGCCATCAACGATGAACTGGAAGATATGAACAGCGCATCCTACAAGCCAAATACGCATTATCAGTCGAAGGAAGCAATACTTTCTATCGAATATGTCACAAGTCTGGAGCTGAGGGACTATGCTTCTATCTCCAATTCACTCCTGTCTTTATACGGTGATGGCGATTTGCGCCCGTCGAAATATTTCGCCGAGTCGTGGTTGGGATACATGGTTACAAACAAAGTGAATTCAACAGACGAACGCGTATCTTTTCGCAGAGCAGAAATTTACCTCAACGCAGCCGAAGCTCTCGCCCATTTGGGAAAAGACAGCGAAGCCCGCCAATTCATGAGTACATTATTGAAAAACCGTTACACGCCGGCAGCATATACAACTCAGCTACAACACATCAATTCGCTATCGGGTGAGGCACTTGTGGATGAGATATTGCTGGAGCGGGAAAAAGAATTGGCGCTGGAAGGACATCAGTGGTACGACTGGCGGAGAACAACGCAGCCCGAAGTGAAAAAGAGCGTAAAAGGCGAGGAATATATTCTCAAAAAGAACGATCCGCGCTATACCTTACAAATACCCAAATCAGCAAGGGAGGCCAATCCCCTACTAAGCGAATAAAAAATAATCTACTCTACTTTTCTTAACAAAGAGCACTTTTTCTAATATAGGTGCTCTTTGTTTTTACGATTTATTCACAATTACTTTTCCAAACGGTATAAACGCCAGTTTCATTAATTTAAAATGCTGGTTTCCGAAAGGAATTCCAATGATGGTGATGTAAAACAACACGCCAAAAAACAGGTGCGTGAGTACGATGGGCAAACCGCCGATAAAAAACCAGATAATATTCATAACAAGCGACAAACACCCCGAGATTGTCTGACTGTGTACTGCTCTTTTATTGAACGGCAACAATGCCATTTCTGCCAGTTTCAGCGATTGCAGGCCGAAAGGAATTCCGATTATTGTAATCATCAGGCCGACGCTGGCTACAACGTATTCGATAGCAATGAATATGCCACCGAATACGATCCATATCACGTTTCCCAATGTCCTCATCGTATGGCGATGACTTCAATTTCCACCATGCAGTTTTTGGGCAAGCCTTTAGCAGCTATGGCCGAACGGGCGGGAAAAGCTCCGTTGAACTGAGAAGCATATACCTCGTTCATATCGGCAAAGTACGACATATCGCCCAGGAAGACGGTGGTTTTCACGATATTTTCCATCGTGAGTTTAGCTTCATCCAAAATAGCCCTGATATTTTTAAAACACTGCGCGGCCTGCTCTTTCACTCCTCCGGAAACCAGTTCTCCGGTCAACGGATCGATGGGGGTTTGTCCGGAAATGAAAATCATCCCGTTCACTTCAATGGCCTGGCTGTAAGGGCCGATTGCCGCAGGGGCATTGTTTGTTGAAATTACTTTTTTCATTTTGATTATTGTTATTTTTTTAGTTATTCAACTTTCGCATGTTTTCTTGAATAGTGTATGCGACTAAAGCAGAGACCTTTTAGATATTTTACGGGGTACCCATAGCTCGCGATAAACGTAAAAAAGAGTAGCTGTCCAAAGCGAAGCGAGTTCTACTCTTTTAGTGAACGTGAGCTAAAATGGGTCGCAAAATATCGTCAGACGATGATTTAGTCGCAATCACATGACTTGCGAAAGTTCTGTTAATTCCTTTCTATTTAAGTTTTCTTTGCCTTATCACCTCATACACCATCACACCTGCCGCAACCGACACATTCAACGACTGAATGCTGCCGAACTGGGGAATCTTGATTAACTCATCGCATATACGAAGGATTTCGGGCGAGACGCCCTCGTCTTCCGAGCCCATTAAAATGGCAACAGGAACCGATAAATCGGTTTCCGTGTAGTTTTTTGCAGCTTTCTCGGTGGCAGCCACTACTTTTATTCCGCTGTTTTTCAAGAACACAACGGCTTCTTTCAGGTTGTTTTCCCGGCAAACAGGAATAAGGTGCAATGCTCCGGCCGACGTTTTTATAGCATCGGCATTTACCGATACGCTTCCGCGTGCCGGAATCACTATGGCATCCGCTCCGGCCACTTCGCATGTGCGGGCAATGGCTCCAAAGTTGCGCACATCGGTAACTCCGTCGAGCACAACGATAAACGGGATTTTCCCCTGCTCATACAAAAACGGGACAATCTGATCCAGTTTTTGATACGTAACCGCCGAAGTAAACGCAATAACACCCTGGTGGTTTTTACGCGTAATCCTGTCGATCCGCTCCACCGGAACTTTCTGCATTGGAATTTCGTACCGGCGCAACACCTCCTGCAACTCTTTGAAGAGCTCGCCCGACAGTTCGCGCTTAACAAGCACCTTATCAATATCCTTTCCGGCCTCTGCCGCTTCAATCACAGCACGAATGCCGAAAATCATCTCTTTTTCTTTCATTTTTTTCTTTTAAGATTTTTAGGACGGACAACTCCGGTCAGCCGACCCCCAACATCACTTTTGCATTTTCAACGGCTTGCGTAGTGGTTTCCGCACCGCTAAGCATCCTGGCAATTTCAGAGATCCGTTCGTCCATCGACAACCGACGCATATAAGTTGCCGTAGTTTCGGCGCTGTCTTCTTTGTAAACGTTATAGTGCTCCGTGCCTTTGGCTGCTATTTGCGGCAAATGTGTAATAGCAATGACTTGCATATCGTGGGCCATCTCACGCATAATCGCACCCATTTTATCGGCAATTTCGCCTGAAGTCCCCGTGTCAATTTCATCGAAAATAACGGTTGGCAATGCCGTTGCCCCGGCAATCATCGATTTCAGGCAAAGCATCAGGCGGGAGATCTCTCCGCCGGAGGCGATTTGAGAAACGGGCAGCAACGGTGTATTTTTATTGGCCGAGAAAAGGAAGTTTACGAAGTCGTTCCCGGTAGAATCGGGGTTGTTTTTTGCCGTAATATCGCATTTAAACCTCGCATTGGGCATTCCCAGATAAATAAGCTTCTCCGTCAGTTGCTTCTCTATCGGTTGCGTTGCCGCTTTTCTTTTTTTGCTCAGTACCCCGGCTTTTTGCGTCATCAGTTCTTGTTTCCCGGACACCTCTTTTTTCAGTTGTTCTATTTTTTCGTCCAGCGATATGATGTTTTGCAGTTTCTCATCCAGTTGCTTTTGAATCTCCTGCAGTTCTTCAACCGATTTTACCGAATGCCTCTTCTGTAAATCGTAAATCACACTCAACCGTTCTTCCACCTGTTGTTGCCTCCCGGCATTGAACTCTATCTCTTCGAAATACTTTTCGGCCTCAATCCGCACGTCTTTCAAATCGATATAAGCCGACTCAACACGCTGCCCCAGTTCGGAAGCTTTCGAGAAAACAGGCTGAATGCTTTTCAATGTTTCGGCTACCGATTTTAGTTTCTGCTCAACCGTATCGCCCTCACCCGAAAATGAATCCACGACGGTAAAAAGCGAAGATTTAATTTCCTCGGCGTGTGTTATGGTCTCCAGTTCGGTTTCCAACTCCTCCTGCTCACCTGCCTGCAACTTTGCGCCGGCCAGTGCGTCGAACTGGAATTGAAAGTAATCTTCCTCTTCCTTGTTTTTCTGCGATTGCTCCTGCAATTCGAGTAACCATTTCCGGGCAGCCTGATATTCCTTAAAAGCCTGATGGTATTCTTCTTTTTCCCCTTTTGTTCCGGCCAGGACATCCAGGACGTTTAACTGAAAAAGGTTATCGTTCAGCGATAGGTTCTGATGCTGTGAATGGATATCTATCAACCGGTCGCCCAGCTCTTTCAAGTCGTTCAGGTAAACCGGAGAGTCGTTCACAAAAGCCCGCGATTTTCCGTTTGTCCAGATTTCGCGACGCAGGATACACTCTTCGGGATTATATTCCCAATCCCGCTCTTGAAAAAGCTCTTGCAAATTATAACGTGAGAGGTCGAAAATACCCTCGATAGTGCATTTTTGCTCGTTTTGTTTGATATAACGGTTTTCGGCACGTTGTCCTAAAATCAGCGAAAGCGCACCTAAGATAATGGATTTCCCCGCACCGGTTTCTCCGGTGATCACCGAAAAGCCTTTATCAAAATCGATATGGAGCGAGTCTATCAGCGCGTAATTTTGTATTGCGAGCGATTTGAGCATAAAATTTTTAGCGGTTTATTCTTTGTAATCTTTCCAAAGCGGCTGTCTGCGTCGGATAAATATTCCGGAGCGTTTCATAAGCTACCCGTTTTTCCTGCTCCGGCATGCCGGTAAAGGCGTCCGCCAACTCATCCAACTTGGCATTGCCGAACAGCATTACCAAAACCGAGTTGGGCCGGCGGGCATATATCGAAGAGATTACAGGGAGCGAAGTTACAACTTTTTCGCGGCCTTCTTCTCTATTTTCAGCCATTTCGTCCAATCCCAACCGGTGATAATCGTACCACATCCGGCGATAGGCTTCAAAAGCAGGGTCATTGAAAGCAACAGCTATGGCGTACTTGTTCCGTTCATTCCCAAACGTCTCCCATCCGCTCCAACCGTTGGGCTGAACATTGCCCGCAAGGGTTTGCATCTGGCGGAAACAAGTTGAGCCGCCCAAGGGCAACATCGAATCGGAATGGAGCCCGAGAACAAGGTAAACATAAAAGGCAATTGTAGCGGACAGGTTATCGGAAATATTATTAAGGTTGAATTCCAACGGTTGATTTTCAATGTAATTGAACGAGAAAGAAGGTTCGCGGAAATTCAGCAACGGCGTCGTGTATGTTGCATTGAAAACAGGCCGCCGCGATTGAACCTGCAACTCGCCTTTGAACGATGCGGGCGAAGACATCTCGTTGATGATAAGGGTAAACGAACAATTGATTTTTTCATTGACCCGGAAATCCACGTCCGACCATTTTCTATCATTTATAAACGTTCTCAGTTGCTCTTCAAGGGTATTGAAAAGCTGTCGGCTACCCTGTACCTTAGAGCTGTTGACGGAAACTGTGGCGTTGAGTTCTTGGGCTTTCGTGCAAACAAAAGCCCCCAATAAGAAAATAACTGTAAAAACGGCATTCTTCATAATTCATGCTTACAGATAAAATCTGATATTGAAACAATCTCAATATTTCCAAACGGATTTAACACCAAAAGGTCTTTATCTCCTGTGATCAAAAAATCGGCTTTTCCATCTTTTGCAAGAGACAATAAAAAATTATCTTTAGGATCCCGGCAAACCTGAATGCAACTCTTAATCTTAACAAAATCAACGTAATCACCTACTGCATCGAACATCTCATCTATTGCATTTATTCCTCGAAAGTATTTTGCTAATTTCGGTTTTGCAATTACATCAGTTATCTCTTCAATCAATTCTGCACTAAAAATCAATCTTATTCTATTATTCAACAATAAATCGTCAATTTCACTCAATTTATCTGAAATAATAAAACTAATCCACACATTGGTATCGATAACCACGCGTATAGGTTTATTTTTTCGCATAGCGTTTCGTTCTGACCTCTTCTACAATTTCTGTAATTTCATCCAAATCCGGCACCTTTGCTGCGTTTTTTCTCATTTTTTTCAAATATGACTTTAATTTCGTTTCCGGTTCCTCAGTAATCCGAATGAGATTTAGATCTTGCATCCCTTCAATCAGTTGAAATGCCTTTGGGTTTAATATTTCAATTTTAATCGCTTCCATTTTTGAATTTGATTTAGAAACTGTTTAAATTTCTTACGAAAGAGGTATTTAAAAAATCTTCGTCTTCAAAAAGTTTCTTTTTTGTATTCTTCTCCCTTTTATTTGGCTCAAACAGCCCGCCTATTATCTCTAAAACAAGAAAGAGCTCTCCTGAAAAATAATTCTTTTTGAATAGCAAAACAAATTTAAACAATTTCTTAATATCCGGTAATTTTAAACTCTTAAATATACTAACAATTCAATTACAACGACCTGTAGAAGTGCAATTCGTTCCGCAAATTTTCTATTTCAGCCTGCAACGACTTTACTCTTGCGAGCATATGATGCAACGCCTCAATCCCCTCCACGTTGATATCCATATCATTATGCCAGCGAATAAACTGCTCCAGCTCTTCCAGCTCATCGTATTCCACAAATCGATTGCTATCGGTATCCGATACGCGAATCAATCCCAATTCACCCAGTGAATCGATGAACGATTCATCCACTTCGTAAATACGAATGCACTCGCTGTATAAAATTCTTTTTTCGCTCATCGTTGGTTCAATTTAGATAATTCAGTAAATAATTCCCGTTCCTTTGGCGAGAGATTTTTCGGCACTTCTACTTTCATTGTTACGATTAGGTCGCCAAACTGATCGTCTCTTTTATAAACCGGAAAACCTTTCCCTTTCAGGCGGGCTTTCGATTCGGGCTGCGTACCGGGCTTTACTTTCATTTTCACCTGTCCGTCGAGCGTATTCACGGTAACTTCCCCGCCAAGGACAGCAGTGTACAATCCAATCTGGGCCGATGTGTATAGATCGTCGCCAAGCCGTTTGAAGTATAGGTCGTCTTCAACAACAAATGTGATGTACAGATCACCGTTAGGGCCGCCGTTCACTCCCGGCTGCCCGTATCCCGGAAGCTTTATCTTTTGCCCGTCTGCAACGCCGGCGGGAATGGTTATGCGGATATTTTTCCCGTCAATATCGAGCGTTTGCTGATGTGTAAACATTGCCTGACGGAGCGACAACCGCAATTCCGCCTGATAATCCCCGCCTTTGTATTTTCGTTGTGAACGGCTGCCCGCGCGTTGCGAGAACCCACCTCCAAACATCGAATGGAAGAACTCGGAAAAATCGGTATCCGAAAAATCACCTTCAGTGTAGAACGTTTGTCCTCCCTGCCGGCCGCTCCATTGATGCTGCTGTTGATATTGCTGTTGTGCTTTTTCGTATTCCTCGCCGTGCTTCCAATTCTCACCGTACTTATCGTATTTCGCCCGTTTTTCGGGGTCGCTCAGCACCTCATTGGCTTCGTTGAGTTCCTGAAATTTCCTGTGTGCTTCCTTGTCGTTCGGATTCAAGTCCGGATGCAATTTACGCGCCTTTTGCCGATACGCCTTTTTAATATCGTCGGCCGATGCATTTTTACTTACACCCAAAATATTGTAATAATCAATATATGCCATTTTACAAACTATTAAGGTACAAATATAGCAAAAAGTGCGCCTTTATAGCCCTTCATCACGAAAATATTCGGGTTCAAAATAATCCGAAGGATAAGTCGGTCACCTTAAATTCTGTCCGCCGGTTAATCTGGTCGGCAATCTTCTGTTGTTCGGGTGTCAGGTTTTCTATAAATGCTTCATCGAGCAAATCGCCCTCTTTCAGGAAATCGTATTTGCGGGCAATGGTTGTAGTGACCATTTTGGGCTGCATTTTCCCAAAACCGGCAGCCGATAACCGCCGTTCGTCAATCCCATTATCAATAAGGTATCGTACCACCGATTGTGCGCGTCGCAACGACAGGTTTCGATTGTATTCCTCAGAACCTTTCCGGTCGGTATGTGCCGAAAGCTCGATGGTTACTGACGGATTGTCATTCAGCAGTTCAACAAGCGTTTCGAGTTCATCTTTAGATTCAGGGCGCAACTCGGCTTTATCAAAATCGTAAAAAATGTTCTCAAGGATAACGGGTTTGTTGTAAGGGGTCATTTCGAAATTCACGAAATAGACCGTATCTTTCTCTTCGGTTGATGTTTTCAGCGATTTTTTCATGTTCAGAAAACCCTCTGCGCCGGCCATAAAAAGATAGTTCACACCCCTGTCTGCAACAAAACGATAGGTCCCGTCCTGCCGGGTAATGTATTCGTGCCGGAAGCCGTTGTCGCCAACCACCGACACCTTGACGTCCGGAATGAATTTGTCTTCTTTATCCACGGCAAGGCCTTCCACAACGATATTCACATCCCGATATTCGAACGAATAGATATGGTCGCGGCCACGTGCATCATCACGGTTCGAACTGAAAAACCCGCGGCGCCTCCCCCTCTCGAAAGTAATACCAAAATCGTCCATCGATGAATTGACGGGAAATCCCATATTCATAACCGTCCATCGCTTTCCGCTGCGCTGCAATGTGCCCTCAAACAGATCCAGCCCCCCCATTCCCGGATGTCCGTCGGACGAGAAGTAGAGTATGGAATCATTTTTTATGTACGGAAACATCTCGTCACCCGGCGTATTTATTTCCGGCCCCAGATTTTCAGTAAAAAGCACAACGTTCCCATCCATTCCGGCCCGCCAGATGTCTTTTCCGCCATACCCTCCCGGCATATCGGAAACAAAATAGAGATAATCCCCCGATGGGGAAATGGATGGATGTGCAAAAACAGAAAGCGAGTCTTGTGCAGACAGGATCAATTCCTGTCCGGCATTCCAGCTCCCGCTGCCGCGTTGCGAATAATAAACCTTAGGAGTGGTTGTCCGATTGTAATTGACGGGAGAAAACGTATAGAAAAGGGAACTGCCGTCTGCAGAGATTGAAGTCGCCCCTTCATCGAATGGCGTGTTGATCTCCGATTCGAGAATCGCCGGTTTCTGCCACCCGCCTTTATCGTTTTTGGTGACAATGAAAATATCGTTGTTCTTCATCCCCGTGATGTTGCTGATTGAATCGCCACGGGCATCCCCACGCGAAGATGTGATATAAAGCACGGCATCGTCCTTTGCAAACATCGGGCTGAATTCCCCGCGGTTCGAGTTGAACAAATCCATCCGCTTCACCACGTAACGGGATGGGGTTTCCTTCCGGGCCATGGCATTTTTCACGCCTTGTAAACCGGTTATTCCCAATGTGTTTATCGAGTCCAGCGCCAAAAAATCTTCGTAAGCCTTATGGGCCTGTAAATAGTTACCCTCCTTGTGCAACATTTGCGCATATCGTAAATAGATCAGCGTATCGGGATAATTGTACCGGATGGCGTTGGCGTAAGCAGCTGCTGAACGGGAGGCCGCATTCATCCGGCGATAGGTTTCCGCCATTTCGTAAGCCACCACTCCACGTAACGGACGCTGTTCGGGCTTGATGTTCCGATATATTTTCCGATAAGTTTCGGATGCGGCAAAATACTCACCCCTGAGATATTGTGCACGGGCATCGCTCAGTTTTGCCGATTTACACGAAGCCAGCAACAATATTCCCAAAAAAGAAAGAAAGTATATCTTCCGAGTTATCTGCACATTTAAAACACTTTCTTTAATAACTCGATTTTATCGGAAATATTGTGTCGGGATAGCGAGACTATTCCGTTGCCGGAAGGCTATACACCCCCTTTATTAAAATCTGCTGCTGCGGAAGTGCCGTTTTTATCTCCACCAAATCGTCGGATTTCAATCCGGTTGCAACGGGAACAGGTTTAAGGTAAATATTATCTCCCGATTTTTTTTCGAGCAGATAGACCCGATACGTTCCATCGGTTAACGCTTCGAGGGCATCTTCGGGAAGCCCTTTTGCAGTGTATTCTTTCACGTTCACATCTGCTTCAACGTACATATTGTTTACAAAATCAGTGTTTATCGATTCTATTTGCGCCGTGCATACAATGGTTTTCTTTTCAGGATCGATGGATCTGCCTGTTTTGGTTAACTTTGCGATGAATTTCTCCGACGGATTGTTGGGATTGTAAAACTGTACCTTTTGACCAACGGCCAATCGTGCGATATCCTTCTCGTACACATCCAGTTGCAGGTATAACCGACTGGTATTCACAACAGTCATCAACATCTTTTCGGGCACGACATATTCACCGATCATACAGTCAATCCGGGTGATGAATCCGCTAACGGGCGAACGGACTTCCAGTGTCCGGTAAAAATCCCCATTCTCAATTTGCGCGGGATTTACGTTGAGCAAGCTCAACCGGTGTTTCATTCCGTTGTATTGCGCCAAAAGGCTTTTGTAAGAACTTTCGGCAGCAATGAAGTCTTTACGCGACGAGATGCTGTCGCGATAAAGCGTTTGCAATCGTTCGTAAGCGCTTTTTGCTTCGTTAAACTGATTGCTGACCGTGGCAAAATCCTGCTGCAGCACGATAAAATCGTTGCTCTCGACAGTACAAAGCACGCCTCCGACAGATATAAAGTCGCCCAATTCGCGCGAAATGCTTCTTATCGTTCCCGAAATCCGGCTGGTCACCTGGGCCTGTCCGTTTACCGACGAAATGACGTGCCCGTTTACTTTTACGCTTTCGTTGAACTGCGCTTCCCGCAAATCACCGAACTCCATTTGCATCGCTTCAAACTGGCGGCTGGAAATTATCACCAACGCAGAATCCCCGGCAGCAACTCCGGTTTCGCCGCCCGATTTTTTATTGTTGCAGCTAAAAAGAGCTGCAAAGAGTAAAACTCCTAAAAAGAGATGTTTATATAATCGCATAGTCCTCCAATTCTTATTCCATCATCAAATAGTTAAGTGCAATAACGGTTTCGTTGTATTTTGCCAAATTGTCTAAATAGTCCATCTTCAATTGTACAGCATTCTCCAAACTTTGTATATATCGGAAAAAGTCAATCTCCCCCACCTCATAGCCCGATGTGGCAAATTTTATCAGTTCATCGCTGATTTGTTTTCCCGATGTTTGGTAATAATCTATATTCTGACGGTATTTCTCAAGCTCGTTGCGCAGTTGTTCGTTCGCCGAATCATATCGGATTTGATACTGCTGCCTGGAATAATCTGCCATCATAACGCTGTATTTTTGCGAAGCAACCCTGGCCTTCTGTTCTCCAAAGAAAAGCGGGATTGAAACCCCAACCTGCCATCCCCAATAACTTTTCGCGTTCGCAAACCGGTTAGTTCCGTTAAAAACCTCAACATTGATATTAGGCAGCCACAGGTTTTTCTCCACACCCAACAAGGCATTCTCGTACCTGAGCTGCTCGTCAGCCAGTTTCAATCCGGCATTGTTGCGGCTATTCTCGTTCAACAGGACAGGCTCTAATTGCTGAAAAGGGACCAAAATATTTTCATCCGGCTGCAACAGCAAATTCAATTGCCGGTAAGCGATTTGCAGATCGGAAGCGGCTTGTTTCTGCTGAACCTCAATCTGTTGTTGTTTGGCTGTTGCATTCAGTTTTTCCAGGTACGCAATTTCGCCCTGTTTATATTGTGCAGCGGCCGATTGTGAAAATTTACGGTAAATACCGGCAATATAATCGTAATGCTGTTGTTTGTTTTGCAGATATACCACGTGATAATACGCCTGCGTGATGTCCTTCTTGAGCCTTTGCAGTTCGAGTTCATAAGCTGCTTGCGAAACCGAAACCTCTGCCCGGTTGGCTTTGTGTCGCGCCGCATAAACGGTAGGAAAATCCATCTGCTGCGATGCGCCAACCACATACAGCGGATGATTGTTTTCGGCAATATTGTTGGCATCAGTGCCGTAATAGACATTGGTTTTCCCGATGTTAAAAGCAGTGGGGAGAAGTGCTTTACTCCGCCCGATCTGCAACTCATGGGTTTTCAGTTGCCGATTATTGGCTATCCCGACAGCAATGGCGTCTTCCAGCGAAAGTTCACGGGTTTGTGAAAAAGCCGCGGCAGAAACAACCATTAAAATCGGAAAAAACCAAAACTTAACCTTTGGTGTAACTTTTTTCCTTGAGCGGGATTTCTTCTTACAGCGCTCGTCACTCATAAAATAACCGTAAAGTAGCGGTAAAACAATCATCGTCAGGAAGGTGGAAGTAGCCAACCCTCCGATAACGACTGTTGCCAGGGGGCGCTGAACTTCTGCTCCGGCCGATGTGGAAATCGCCATTGGCAGGAAACCCATTGCCGCGGATGCTGCTGTGAGAACTACAGGGCGAAGCCTGTCAACAGAGCCTTGTACAATGATATCGTGCATTTTCACACCTCCGTTTTTATGACGCAGCTCTTTAAAATGTTCAATTAATACAATCCCGTTCAGCACGGCCACGCCAAACAGGGCGATAAATCCGACTCCGGCCGAAATACTGAACGGCATCCCTCTTATCCACAGCAGCAATACGCCTCCGACAATAGAAAGCGGAATGGCAGAAAAAATAATTATTGTCTCTTTCAATGAGTTGAAAGCAAAGTTCAACAACAAAAATATCAGGGCAAGGGCGATAGGCACAATGATCATCAACCGGGTGGTAGCATTCTTAAGATTCTGATACTGGCCTCCGTAGTCAATAGAATAACCCGATTGCAAAACCACATTTTCCTGCACTTTCTGCTGAATATCCCGCACCACCGATTGCAAATCGCGGTTCCGCACATTCACGCTCACTACCACCCTGCGCCGGGTATCGTCGCGCGATATTTTTGCCGGACCGGAAGAGTATTCAATCTGTGCCAGCTCACTCAGCCGCACCTGATTTCCATCGGGAAGATTCACGTACATCTGTCTTATGTTATCGATATCCTGCCGAAAATCTTCAAGAAAACGAACGACCAGGTCAAAACTACGTTCCCGCTCAAAAACCGTTCCCGAAATTTGTCCGCCGAAGGCCATCGACAGGTACTGGTTGAGCGACTCGATGGAGACTCCGTAATACGCCAGTTTTTCCCGATTATACGTTACTCTCATTTGCGGCAAGCCTACTGTTTTTTCAACAATAACATCTGCCGCACCTTCTACCGTACGGGCCTGCGCAGCAATTTCCGCGGCCTTGAGAGCCAGATAATCCAGATCTTCACCAAAAATTTTCACCGCGATATCCGACCGCACCCCGGTAACCAGCTCATTGAAACGCATCTCGATAGGTTGCGTAAATTCGTATTCGATCCCCGGAAAAACCGAAAGCGCCTCTTTAAACTTATCGGCAAGCTCTTCCTTGCTCCGGGCATTTTTCCACTCTTTCTTCGGGCGAAGCCTGATAATCATATCAATCTCTTCCATCGACATCGGGTCGGTGGGAACCTCGGCGGCGCCAATACGGCTTACCACCTGATCGACCTCCACAAATTCCTTTTTTAAAATGGCTTCCATCTCCGTGGTCATTTCGATGGTTTTTTTCAGCGATGTTCCTGTTTTCAGTACAGGTTGAATTACAAAATCACCTTCATCGAGCGTGGGCGTAAATTCCGCTCCAAGCCTGCCAAAAATAAGTAAAGCAACCCCCAACATAACAAACGCCCCGACAACGATTATCTTTTTATGTGCGCACGCCCATTCGATGGATGGCTTATACGTTTTGTAGGCCAGCCGCATGACCCGGGAGGCATTCTTTTCGCCATTTTTCTCCGGTTTCATAAACAAGGCGGATGCCACGGGCAGCCACGTCATTCCCAGCAAAGAAGCTCCGATTACGGCAAAACAAAACGTGAGCGCCATCGGGCGGAACATTTTCCCTTCCACGCCCGTCAGCGAAATAATCGGTACAAAAACAATCAGGATGATGATTTGCCCGAAAATGGCAGAGTTCATCATTTTGGATGCCCCCTTGATGGTGATTTCATCGATGTAGTTTTTCCTTTCCTGTCCGTGCAGCTTGTTCACGTCATCGTAATGGTTATTGAGATTGAGCGCTATGAACTCGGCAATGATTACCCCGCCGTCAATAATAATCCCAAAGTCGAGCGCACCCAGGCTCATCAGGTTAGCATCAATCCCAAAAATGTACATCAGGGACAACGTAAACAGTAGCGATAAAGGGATGATGGATGCGATAATCATCGCCGTACGCAGGTCTCCGAGAATAGCCAAAACCACCAAAATCACAATAATACAGCCGAATAACAGGTTTTCGAAAACGGTCATCGTCGTGCGCCCGATCAGTTCGCTCCGGTCAACAACAGAATTGATAAAGATTCCCTCGGGAAGAGTTTTTTGTACCTCTGCAACTCTTTTGTGTATGGCTTTAATTACTTTTTTCGAATCGGCGTTTTTGAGCATCATGATCTGCCCCATCACTTTTTCACCTTCGCCATTGGCGGTGATTGCTCCAAAACGGTTCGCGTGCCCGAACTGTACCACGGCAATATCGCTGATAAGCACCGGTATTCCGTTTCTGTTCTTCACCACAATATTCCGGATATCGTCTAACGATTTTATGGCTCCGTCGCCGCGAATGAAATAACTTTGATTATTTTTTTCGATGTATGACCCGCCCGTTATGTTGTTGTTTTTATCGATGGCATCAAAGACCTCCATCAACGTGATACCCTGGCTACGGATCAACTCCGGATTAACGGCAATCTCGTATTGTTTGAGGAAACCGCCCCACGTGTTCACTTCCACTACGCCGGGAATTCCGGACAGTTGTCTTTTCACGATCCAATCCTGAATAGTCCGCAAATCGGTTATGGAATAACGATTTTCGTAGCCCGGCTTTTCATCGAGGATGTATTGATAAATCTCACCCAATCCTGTGGTGACCGGCCCCATTACGGGTGTGCCGAAGCCATGGGGAATATTTTCGGATGCTTCCGATATTTTTTCGGCAATCAGTTGCCTTGGCAGGTAAGTTCCTAACTTCTCATCGAAAACAATGGTAACCACCGATAGTCCGAATTTCGATACGGAACGGATCTCCTGCACACCCGGCAGATTCGCCATTGCCAACTCCACCGGCATAGTAATGTATTGCTCTACATCTTGCGTTGCAAGATTGGCGGATGTGGTAATTACCTGGACCTGATTGTTGGTAATATCGGGTACTGCTCCCACCGACAGATTGATCAACGAAAATATACCAAAGCCGATGACCGTAATCGTAAAAAGTATGATTATCAGCTTGTTCCTGACGCTAAATCGAATTATTTTATTTAACATAAATCTATGAAAGAGTACCCATATAATGTTCCGGAAATTATACAAATGAACGAAAAAAAGCAGGATAAATCAAATTTGGCCTGTTTTCCCTTTTAATTTTTTCTTGTTCTAAATAAACAAATTAAACAAAAGATCGATTACATGCCTCAAAATAAAATAATTAGCGTCAAACACAACACTATCCTCAACATTTAGAAACTGTTTAGATTTCTTTCGGTTAATTAAAATTGATACTTTTTTACCCGAATGTCTTGAAATTGCATTATCTTTGTACGATATTATCGTAGTTTAAAAAATGTAATGTATTCACTTCTAAATTGTAACCTATGAAAAAAATTACCTCATTTGCAATTGTTGCCTTGATCGCTACTATTTCCACAAGCGTATTCTCTCAGAACAGTGATCTGAAGTACAAGGCAGTTCCCAATGATCCGATCAACGCGCGTATTTACACCTTGAATAACGGATTGAAAGTTTATATGAGTGTGAATTCTGAGACTCCCCGTATTCAAACCTACATTGCCGTACGCGTGGGCGGGAAAAACGATCCGGCAGCGACCACCGGGCTGGCTCACTATTTTGAACATCTGATGTTTAAGGGTACAAAGCAATTCGGAACGCAGAATTATGCACAGGAAGAGCCGATGCTGAAGGAGATAGAAGACCTGTTCGAAAAATATCGAGCTACGGAAGACGATATGCGGCGAAGGGCAATTTACAAAGAGATTGACAGTATCTCTTATGCTGCATCCAAACTGGCCATTCCAAACGAGTACGATAAACTGATGAAAGCCATTGGAGCAACGGGAACCAACGCCTATACAGGTTTCGACATGACGGTTTACACGGAAAATATCCCGTCGAACCAAATCGAGAACTGGGCAAAAATTCAATCGGACCGTTTTCAGAACAACGTAATCCGCGGTTTCCATACAGAGCTTGAAACCGTTTACGAAGAAAAAAACATGTCGCTCACCCGCGACAGCCGGAAAGTGTATGAAAAAGTGCTTGCCTCCCTGTTTCCACATCATCCGTACGGAAAACAGACCGTGTTGGGAACACAGGAACACCTGAAAAATCCGTCCATCATCAACATTAAAAACTACTACAACACCTATTACGTGCCCAACAACATGGCCATCTGCCTTGCCGGAGATTTTAACCCTGACGAGATGATAAAGATTATCAACACTTATTTCGGGGAAATGAAGCCCAATCCCAACCTGCCGGTTTTACCGACAACTACCGGGCAACCCATAACAAAGCCGGTTGAGACGGAGGTGCTGGGACAGGAAGCCGAAAACGTAACACTCGGTTGGCGAATGGGCGGATGGGCTACACCCGATAAAGATATGCTCGATATCATCGGCTTAATTATGAATAACGGGCAAGCCGGATTAGTGGACCTGGATCTGTTGCAGCAGCAAAAGGTCCTTTCGGCATATTCGGGTGCATACAGCATGGCGGATTACTGTGCATTTGTAATGAATGCAACGCCCAAGAAAGGACAAACACTTGAGCAGGCAAGAGATTTATTGCTGGGAGAAATTGAAAAATTGAAAAAAGGTGATTTCTCGCAGGAACTGATAACCGCCTCCATCAACAACATGAAACTGAGCGAGATGTATCGTATAGAGAGCAATGGCGGGCGGGCCAACTGGTTTGTAAACTCATTCATCAACGGAACGGACTGGGCAAACGAAGTGACCCGGATCGATCGTATAGCAAAAATCAGCAAGCAACAGATCATGGATTTTGCCAACGAAAAATTCGGCAACAATTATGCAGTAATCTATAAACGCGAAGGGAAAGACCCCACGGAATTAAAAATCGACAAACCCCAAATTACGCCCATTGCCACCAATCGTGATGAAGTCAGCGCGTTCGTAAGCGAAATTCAAAACAGCAAGGTTACGCCTATCGAACCTCTGTTCCTCGATTTCGATAAAGAGATGAAAATCCTGAAAGCCAAATCAAACACCCCCGTGCTTTACAAGCAAAATGTAACCAACGGCATCTTCAGCCTGATTTATGTCTTCGATATGGGAACCAATCACGACAAAGCATTGGGGACAGCTTTTAATTATTTAACTTATTTGGGCACATCAAAAAAATCACCGGCACAAATCAAAACGGAGTTTTATAACCTGGCCTGCTCTTTCAATGTTTTCCCGGGAACCGAGAGAGTATATGTCATGCTCGAAGGGCTGGCAGAAAATATGGACAAAGCGCTTGGGCTTTTCGAAGAGTTGCTGGCCGACCCGCAAGTGAATAAAGAAGCATTCACCAACCTCTCGACAGATATCCTGAAGAGGCGTACCGATGCCAAACTCAATCAGGGAAGTAATTTCAACAAATTAACCCAGTATGCGATCTGGGGACCGGATTCTCCCGATAACAATATATTATCGGAAGCCGAACTGAAATCGATGGATCCGCAGGAACTGACCACACGCATCAAAAACCTCAACGGTTTTGAACACCGGATCATGTATTATGGCCCCTATAACGAGCAAAAATTGCTATCCACACTCAATGCGTTACACAACGTTCCCGCAAAATTAAAACCGGTTCCTGAAACCGACCGGTTCAAACAAGTAGAGACCAAAGAGAACAAAGTGCTTCTTGCCGAATACGATGCAAAGCAGATTTATCTTGGAATGAATTCCAACGACGGCCGCCTTTTTGATCCTAAAATTGAAGCGACACGTGAATTATACAACGAATATTTCGGCGGCAGCATGAATGCCATTGTGTTTCAGGAAATGCGCGAGGCACGCGGCCTGGCTTATTCGGCAAATGCCTACCTGAGCTCTCCGTCGAAATTGAAATATCCATATACGATGCGCACTTTTATTGCTACGCAAAACGACAAAATGGACGATGCACTACAGGCTTTCCAACTCATCCTGAAAGATATGCCGTTATCGGAAAACGCGTTCAAGTTGGCCAAAGAGGGGTTGATTACCCGTTTACGCACCGACAGGATCATCAAAGAGAATGTGCTGTGGAGCTATATTTATGCACAAGATCTGGGATTGAAAGTGGACAGGCGAAAAGAAATTTTCGAAAAGGTACCGTCAATGACACTTTCCGACATAAAAGCATTTCAGGAAGAATGGGTGAAGAATCGGACTTACACCTATTATATATTGGGAAAAGAAGCGGATTTGGACATGAAAGCGCTTGAGAAATACGGGCCTGTCCAAAAGATTTCTCAGGAAGAGCTGTTTGGGTATTGATCAGGACCAACATTCCGGGCGCTACATGGCGCCCGGAATGTCACAACCGCATCAGCGAGAACAAACAGAACAGGAGCAATCTGTCCTGGAGATTATCTTCGGAGGCATACTTGCGAAGTCTTTCCATGGCTCTGTACAACAACTTTCTTGCTGACTCTTCATTAATATTAAGGACCTCAGCTATTTCGCTGTGTTGCAAACCGTTCATATATTTCAGATAGACAACTTCTCTCTGATTTGGGGTTAATTTGTTCAATAATAATTCAACATTTTTCTTGATCAATTCGATCTTTTCATCGTTAATGATGTCATCCAGCACAGTAACATGGATTTCAAAAGCGCTGGGTAGAGATTCAAATTTTTCCCCGTATCTCTCTTTTTTACTTAAATTTATGAGGCAATGCTTGAATGTCTTGAAAAGGTAAGCAGTGATATTTTCGACATGATGAAGCCTCTCCCTTGCAATATACAGTTTGTAGAAGGTATCCTGTAAGGCATCTTTGCATACCTCCTTTTGAACACCCAGACTGATCCCGTAGGAGTAAAGCTCATCTACATACTTTTCATAGATAACAGAGAATGAGAACTTATCTCCCTTTTCCAAGAATCTTCTCCAGTGAATATCAACTGTTTCCATCCCTTTCCCAAATTTGGATTGCTCAACCACAGAATACAAATTAACATCATTTTTTCTTTACTGGCAAATTTTAAGATGTTATTTATACGATAACACTATTGACCGGCAAAAATTCAATATCCGCCGGTTATGCTTTTATATGACAGGATTACAAATGCCTGCAGATCTGTTTTTTGTCGTGTATTGTAATTGCACCTGCCATTGGCAACTACCTGCATCAGGTTTAAAATGACTTCCGTCATTAATCGCAATATCTATAAGCATAAAACGTTAAAATTATTATTTTATCATTTATTTATGTCCACGAAATAAAGATAATATTGTCAATATTAAAAAAGGGTCATTGTGGATAACAGAATTCATACTTTTCAGAATGATGATTATTTTCTACAAAATGAAGATTTCATCAGGTGGAGGCTATTCCAAACGAAAGAGTCAGAGGATTATTGGGAAGATTACCGGTTAAAAAATCCACATTTGGAAAAAGCCTTGCAGAGTGCGATCAGACAATTTGATGCTATAGAAATCAACAGGTATCGTTTGTCTGAAACCGATAAAAAGGATATTTATGATTCGGTCTTTCGCAACATCAACCAATACAGGAGGCGTCGGTTGGTTATGAGGGCAAGTGCCGCGGCTGCCGTTTTGTTGATAGGAGTCCTGTCGCTCTTTTTTATAAATCGGATGAATAAGGAGAACCGGGACATCTTACAGCAGAAAGGTGAGGTAATTGTTGGGGAAGCATTACCGGATGAAGAAATATATCTTATTTCTGCCGGTAAAAAAATAAACTTAACCCAGAATTCACATATCGGACTCACGGAAGATGGCAAAGCATTTGTGACCGACAGCACCTCTTCGAAGAAGGAGTTGTTGCTGCCCAGAACGGAGTTGAACAAGTTAGTGGTACCCTACGGTAAACGATCCAATCTGACACTCTCAGACGGTACTAAGATATGGCTAAATTCGGGGACACAACTTGATTTCCCCACTGAATTTAAGGGAAAAACGCGTGAGATATACATTGATGGGGAGATTTTCATTGAGGTTGCTCACAATCAGGAGGTGCCATTTATTGTCCATGCACATGAAATGGATATTCTCGTGCAGGGGACCTCGTTCAATATCTCCGCTTACAAGGATGACAACAGTAAGACTGTTGTGTTGGTAGAAGGTAGAGTAAAGATAAAGAGAGGATCGACACACATAGCCGAATTATTGCCGAATGAGAAAATTGACATCACGGAAAATAACATTCTGAAAGAGACGGTCGATGTATCGGAATATATCAGTTGGAGAAAGGGAGTGCTGGAGTTCAACAGTACCCCCATGTCAGAAATTCTGAGAAAGATCGGACGCTACTACAATGTGCAATTCGATGGGACCAAAGATACAAAACTAAACGAACAAACCTGTACAGGCAAACTGTTTCTTTCTAGCAATCTGGACAGTGTGATGACTTCCGTTTCCATGCTCTCCTCCACTGTTTACAAAAGAGAAAACAATACAATACATATCATTAAAAAAGAGATGCCTATGAAACAGATGCCTTAAGTAAAATGTCAGAAGAAAATCGGACAATGCGGCTACATTGTCCGATCAGACGAAAATTAATTTACAAATAATTCTAAATCACGTAAACTAAATTCACAACAAATGTATGAAAGAAAAAACTAAATCTGACCGGATTGTATATAAAAAATACAACCGGTTCCTAAAAATCATGAAAATTTCTCTTATATTATTTTTTCTCTGCCTGTTTTCTGTATTAGCGGAGAATGTATATCCCCAGCAAACGGAGCTTTCGCTGGAGTTGAGAAATGTGACTCTTAAAAAGGCTATTTCAGAAATTGAGAAAACAAGCGATTATGTGTTTCTTATTACGGATGAAGCGCAACTCGAGCTCAACAAGAGGACCTCTATCCGTGCAAACAAAGAGAGCATCCAGCAGATACTGGAATCTATCCTTAAAGATACAAATCTGAGATACAGCGTTATAGAGAGGCAGGTTTCAGTCTATAAAAGTGCGGAACCCATATCCCGAAATAGATCTGAGTCAGTTACAAAAGAAATTGAACAACAGAAAAAGGTCATCACCGGAAAAATCACCGATAAGAACGGTGAAACTGTGATTGGGGCCAACATCATTGAAACAGGCACCACCAATGGAACCGTAACAGATGTTGACGGGCGTTTTTCACTCAGTGTGGAGGAGAATGCAACCATTCGGGTTTCTTTTATCGGATATGTAAGCCAGACAATTAATACATCCGGCAAAACAAGTTTCAATATTGTTTTACAAGAAGATACTAAAACGTTGGAAGAAGTTGTCGCAGTCGGCTACGGTACCATGAGAAAATCAGATCTGAGTGGCTCGGTAGCTACCGTCAAATCAAAAGATCTAACCGCGTTCCCTACAACTCTGGCAATGCAGGCTTTGCAGGGAAGGGCGGCTGGTGTGCAGGTACAAGCGACAAACGGAGAGCCGGGTTCGGATTATAAGGTGCGTATCCGGGGGGCAAAATCCATCAGTTCATCCAGCGACCCGTTAATCGTTGTCGATGGGTTTCCCGGCGTCACAATGCCTATAAGTGAGGATATCCTGTCTGTTGAGATTTTAAAAGACGCCTCTGCTACAGCTATTTACGGATCACGTGGGGCGAACGGTGTCATTTTAGTGACAACCAAACGAGGCAAGTCAGGAAAAGCTCTAATCGAATTTAACTCTTCCTTTTCTTCCCAAAAAGTGCTTAAGAAATTGGATTTGCTTTCAACAGCTGATTACATCAACTATGTAAATGAAATTGAACCGGGAAAGTTAACAGGTTCCAATTATGAAAATACTGACTGGCAAGACGAAGTCTTCCGCAAAGGCGGGATACAAAACTACCAGCTGGCTGTCTCGGGAGGGAATGAAGATTCTCAATATTATGTATCGGGAGTTGTGTACGATCAGAAAGGGATCGTGCTTGATTCGAAATACAAACGTTATTCAATCACCAGCAATCTGGATCTACAGGTTTTAAAAAAGCTGAAGGTTGGAGTCAAACTTTCTGCTTTGAGAGAATTAAAGGATGGGACAGTCAATATGGAAGGGAGCGGTGGAGCCGGACAGACAGGAGTGATGTCAGCTACTGTTTTAACGGAACCGACTATTCCCGTCTATAATGAAGACGGAACATATCACAGCTCGTTTATGACCGGCCTTGAAAGAGATAATCCGGTGGCCATTGCCAAAGAGATGTCCATTGAAAGTGAGAGCGATAACTTACAGGCTAACATCTTTGGGGAGTATCAAATAGCGGAAAATTTAAAGTTCCGTTCTACTTTTGGCGCTCAAACCTGGTCCAACCGTTACGGCAGCTATTTACCCACAACCATGTATGGGGGCAGAAGCATTAATGGCCGTGGTATCATAGACGGACAAAGGATTACAAACCTGTCTAATGAGAATTATTTCACTTTCAATAAGAATTTCAATGATACGCATGATGTTACCTTAATGACCGGTTATACTTACGAATCCTATCGGTCCGAATATTGGCATGCCCAAAGCGAAAACTATATTTCTGATGCTTTTGACTTTTGGAACTTATCCGGAGGGTCAAACTACCGCACGCCAAATTCAAGCTTGACAGAGTCAAAATTGTCCTCTTTCTACGGGAGGTTTAATTATAAACTGTTTGATCGTTATTTGCTTACTTTTACAGGCCGTTATGACGGATCTTCTAAATTTGCAAAAAACAATAAATGGGGCTTTTTCCCGTCAGGTGCCGTGGCATGGAATATTTCCGAAGAGCCTTTTATGGACAGGATACCTCAAATCAGCCAGCTAAAACTTCGCAGCAGCTACGGGATTACAGGGAATCAATCTATCGCAGCCTACGGTTCATTGGCCCTGATGCGTACAATTCCCAATGTGATAATCGGCAACGAAATAGTGAATGCCGTTACCCCTAACACGGTAGCAAATAATAATCTTACCTGGGAGAAAACAGCGCAAACTGACTTTGGAATAGACTTCGGTTTGTTCGATCAGCGAATTACATTAACTGCCGATTATTATTATATGAAGACAACGGATCAATTATTCCAGGTTCCTTTAGTTTCGTACTCCGGATATAATAATATGTGGAAAAATTATGGTTCGGTAGAGAATAAAGGATTTGAATTTACCTTATCGACCGTAAACTTTAACGGAGATTTTAAATGGAATACCGATTTTAATTTTTCGAGAAACAGGAATAAAGTACTTGAGTTACCCGGTGGAGCCGATGTTTTAAGGAGTGTGTTTCCCGGGCATATGGTAGGAATTGGTACTACAAATGTATTAAGGGAAGGTTATCCCATGGGTTCTTTTTTCGGTTACATATATGATGGCGTTTACCAGGAAGGGGATACATTCATTCCCGGCGGTGGTTTTGAGCAGACTGCCGGTGGTGAAAAATTCAGAGATATCAACGGCAAAAAAAATGGCGTTCTGACCGGACAACCTGATGGTCAGCTAAATAATGATGACAGAACAATAATTGGGGATCCAAATCCTGATTATATCTGGGGTTTGAACAATACCTTTGAATACAAAGGGTTTGATTTGAATTTCTTTTTAGAGTCTTCTCAGGGAAACGATATTTACAGTTTTACCTTGTTTGAGCTGGAATTAATGCAGGGATTTAACAATTCGACCAAAAGGGCGCTTGACCGTTGGACGCCAACAAACACCCATACGGATGTGCCTAAAGCAACGGCTTCCCGCTCAAGGATATCATCGAGCCGCTTTGTGTATGACGGCAGCTATATCCGGTTAAAGAATGCGTCGATAGGGTATCAATTACCACAATCGTTACTACGTGGCGCAGGCATCAACTTCGCGAGGATTTATGTAAGTGCCCAGAATCTGATTACCATCACCAATTATCCCGGTTTTGATCCGGAAGTAAATTATTTGGGATCCACCGGAATAGGGACCACAAGTAATGTTAACGTAGGTTATGATTATGGCAGTTATCCAAGTGCAAAATCCATTACTGTCGGGGTACAGATAAAATTTTAATGCAGTCTGATCAATTAAAATTAAAAAAAATGAAATTATCAAAATTAAATATATTACTACTGTTAACACTTTTCGTGTCCGGTTGTACCGATTTAGTGGAAAATCCGGTAGGAAGACTGATCCCTGATGGGTTTATCAAGTCTGAGAAAGATGTCCAGACCGTGATCTACGGAGCATATGGGAAAATGGCCTCCGACAATTATTGGGGAAGAGAGATGGCAGCCGCCATCATGCTCCGCAGTGATATGGTTGATATCGGGAATCGTTCAACAGTAGCGGCAAGAATACAAATCAACGACTTTAATACGAATTCAACGAACGCCATGATCGGTACCTTTTGGCCAATGGCATACCAGACTATAGACGCAGTTAATACAGCCATTGCCGGTGCAGAGAATCTTGAACCTACCGTTGGTATAAAGGCCCTTATCGGTGAAGCAAAATTTATCAGGGCTTTTACCTATTTCAATCTTGTACGCCTGTTTGGGGATATTCCCTATCTTGACGAACCGGTGAAAGATCCGGAAGCTGTTGCTACTATTTCAAAAACGGCTGAATCTACCGTATATCAAAAAATTATTGACGATCTCGCCTATGCCAAAGAAAATTTACCCATGAGGCATCCATTGGATGATGTCCGAAGCAGACCTTCGAGAGGTTCCGCATATACCATGTTAGCTGATGTGTATCTGACAATCGGGAACTGGCAGGAGGCATATAATAACGCAAAATGGGTGATCGACAATGCCGCAAGCCTGAATTATGCATTAGAATCGGATTATCAGGATCTTTTTGATTCTGGTAAACAGGACGGTATGCCGGAACATATTTTTGCGATTGAATACAAAAGAGGATCAGCATGGCCATTCGATTATGATAGCCACGCCGCATTTACGGGAATGTCAGGAAGCGATGAAGTCGCAGGTTTTGATGTTGCTGTCCCCTCGTTGGCAGTTTATACCACCTGGGATAGCAGAGACTATCGAAAAAAAGTGGCTCTTGCCGATAGCGCGCACTACAACGGCCTGCTTGTGCCATATACGAAGTTTCAGGGCACACAACGCCCGCATATTGCCAAATACTGGCGGCATATGGGTGTTCCGCGTGATCTGGTTACCGATACTGAAAATAACTACGCCATCTACCGATATGCGGAGGTTTTACTCACAGCAGCAGAGGCATTGAATGAGGTGAGCGGCCCTACCGCAGAAGCACGGGGATATGTGAACCAAGTGCGTGCCAGGGCACGGAATTGGGCTGGAACAGCAACCGATTTTCCTGCGGACGTGAATAGCGGAATTTCTAAAGATGATTTCAGGACCCTTGTTCTGGAGGAAAGGAGGCTCGAGCTCAGCTTTGAATTTAAACGCTGGTGGGACATCAAGCGTCGGAAAATGGGAAATGATGTTTTCAAGGGGCCCAACTCCCTGGAACCCCATCCTGATTTTAATGACAACCAATATTTGTTACCAATTATGCAGCGGGATATTGACTTGAATCCAAATCTGACTCAGAACCCCGGATACTAAAGGAATTGAGAACAAATAGTTTCAATCGGCCTTTGTAAATTACCATTGAGGAAAGAGTTGTGTTTATCAACTCTTTCCCTTAATGAAAAATAAGTCCTGACAAAATTCTCTTCAAACATTATCTGTTTATGCATGACATACGGGTCCGGGCGTATTTCTGATCAACAGAACAGTCATTTAATATTATTAAAACGAGTTCCTATGAAAATATCTTACTTTTTAATTGTGTTCATTTTTGCCTCCACTTTTGCATTTTCCGCCGATCCGGTGAATCCGGCCGCTACAGAAAATGTAAAAAAAGTGTTGAAATATATTATTGATCTGAAAGGGAACGGGGTATTGACCGGACAGCAAAATCTGGCTGACAGTGTTACCAGATGGACAAACGAAGTATTTGAAATTACCGGCGCATACCCGGCTTTACTGGGTGAAGATTTCAGTTATGGCAAAGAAGCTTTCAAAAAACGACAGGATATTACCAAAGCAGCCATTGAACAGTGGAAACAGGGAGGATTGGTCACCATATCGTGGCATCAGGTTAACCCCGACACATGGGACGGATCAGTAAATGAGGGAGAATTCAGCGATACTCAGGTAGCAATGGATGAGGGGCGTTTCCGGGAACTTTTGCAGGAGACAACGGCAATTCATAAAAAATATATAGCTCACATTGATACTATCGCAACTTACCTGAAAATGCTAAGGGACTCAGGTGTAGTTGTGTTGTGGCGGCCTTATCACGAGATGAACGGAAGTTGGTTTTGGTGGGGAGCCAAATCAGATTTTAAAAGTTTATGGAAATTAATGTACGATAGATTTACAAATTATCACGGCCTGAACAACCTGATCTGGGTGTGGGCGCCAAACATTTCTAACCCGATAGCTGAGTTTTATCCCGGGGATGATTATGTTGATATTGTCGGATTTGACGGATACCCGAGAGATGTGCGAAATTGGGACAATGAAGGAACGCTGAAAAAAGAACTGGACGAAATGATGGCATTAAGTAAAAACAAGGTTATTGCATTGACAGAGGTAGGCTGGTTGCCCGATTTGGAATGGATGAAGAGCAAACGTCCTGAGATTGTCTGGTTTTTGTGTTGGTGGACCCACCTGACAAAGGAAAACACAGATAAGGCAATTAAACAGACATATCACCATCCCTACGTGATAAACAGAGAGAAAGTCAACTGGAAGTCCAAACATTGAATACCGGATGTCGTCATTCCATAATAAGATCTCACAACTTTCTTACATGTAACAGATCGTCCCACATTTATACTAAACACGATAAGGGAGGATTCCCGGATAAAAAAATACAACAATCAACGAAATGAAATATTCAAAAACCCAACTGACATTTTTATTGGTCCTCCGGTTCATAATCGGATGGCACATATTGTACGAGGGGATATCGAAAGTCATGAACCCGCAATGGACGTCTGCGAACTTCCTGCAAGAATCTCAGGGTGTCTTATCAGGTTTTTCCGGTTGGATATTAGCGAACAGCGATCTACTTACCATTGTCGATTTTTTAAATGCATGGGGGTTAGTGCTTATTGGTCTCGGCCTGATTTTCGGCTTTCTTTTTAAACCTGCCGCCATCGCGGGATCTGTTTTGGTATTCATCTATTACCTTAGCGTTCCTCCGTTAACAGGTTATGAATACACACTACCCTCCGATGGGAGCAATCTTGTAATTAACAGGACACTCATCGAAGCCGTCGCACTTTTCGGATTGGCTCTTTTCCCGACAAATAAAGTTTTTGGATTAGATTATTTCATCTATTCCCGACAGAAAGGAACATTTCAATATGACAGAAAATAACAATAACACAAATAAGAGAGATTCCGGGAAGGGTCAATCCTCCCCGGATAATACCGGACAGATATCAAGCAAAGGCATCTCCCGGAGAAGCGTCCTAAAAGCGTTTGCCGGAATTCCAGTTGCCGGGATATTCGGTTACGAATGGTTCAGGAAAATTAATTATGACAACGATAAAAAAGATCGGATTGCCCGTGAGTTGGGTCTCGATAAAATGGAGTTTCCTGTACAAGACTATGGGAAAGAAGCTATACGGGATACTCTTCGAATTGGGATTGTCGGATTCGGGCAACGTGCAGAACAACTGGCTGCCGGCCTCGGGTTCATGCACCCTGATGAAGTGAAGAGAAGGGAAAGCAACAATACGTTAATAAATTGGCTTGAACAAGAGGACCTCCACGTTGCCATTACAGGAATTTGCGATGTTTTCGATCTGCACGCTGAACGCGGATTGGCCATCGCGAACAACAGTATTCGTCACAGAGCATCCAAACTGCCTGCTAAACGATATCGGACATATCAGGATATGCTGGCCGATAACAACATCGATGCGGTAATTATCTCCACCCCCGATCATCATCATAGCTTCATGGCTGTTGAGGCCGTGAAAGCGGGGAAACATGTTTATCTGGAGAAAAGTATAGCTCACACTGAAGAGGAGTTAAATGAACTATATCGTGTGGTAAAAGATAGCCATATTACTTTTCAGTTAGGTCACCAAATAACGCAGAGCACCGTTTTTAAGCAGGCAAAAGAGATTATTGATAAAAACGTGTTGGGTAAGATCACCCTTATAGAAACTACCAGTAACCGTAATACGGCCGAAGGTGCCTGGATAAGACATCTGGACAGTAACGGCAACCCCAAACCGGGGGATGAGAAGAGCATTGATTGGGAGCGATGGTTAGGTTCCGCACCTTATGTGCCTTTTACTATTGACCGGTTTTACAACTGGACAAAGTGGTTCGCTTATGACACCGGATTGATCGGTCAATTGTTTACTCATGAATTCGACGCGGTAAACCAGCTGTTGCGAATTGGCATCCCTCACTCGGCATCATCCTCAGGCGGTATTTATTATTGGAAAGACAACAGGGAGATACCCGATAGTTTACACTGTGTGTTTGAATACCCTCACAAGGATTTGACATTGTTGTACAGCGGAAATCTTGCATCGGGCAGAAACCGGGGAAGGGTTTTCATGGGACACGACGCTTCGATGGAACTCGGGAGCAATATTAAAATAACCGTTGATAGAGATTCAACGCAATACGAGAAAGGGATAGCCTCCGGGCTAATCGATACGGAATCTCCGATGATTACTTTCAACCCCGGTGCAGGACAAATTGACGCGGTAACATCCGCTTCCGGGAAGTACTATGCCGATAGGGGATTGACCAATACCGTCATTAATGGTAAGCAGATCGATGTAACGCACTTACATCTGCGCGAGTGGCTTGATTGTATTCGCGAGAACAAAATTCCAAGTGCGAATATAGAAGTAGCATACGAAGAGGGGATCGCCTGCTTGATGGCCCATCGCTCCTACCTTGAAAAGCGTCAGGTTTTTTGGGACGAAGTAAACAGAAAAATTGTTTAAAGCCGGTTGAGAAGACAAATGCCCCGAGTCCGGATTATTTTGAGACAGGGTGTACGGAAGCCGCTCAAAGGGAAACCCAAATTTCTATTGGTGTTCCGGCCTCAATAGATCGTTCACCGTTTTCACCGGATTGAACGTACTGATAGGCACTTCCACGAAAATGGTGTTCCAGTCGCTCATGGCACCGTTCCACAAGCCGGGAAGTTCCAGGGCTTTTAGCTCTTTTCCGTCCTTGGACTTCTGCGATATAAAGCCCGTATTTTTATCTACAAATCGAGTCAAATCGAATTTGTTGCCTTTGTAGCATTTCACGCCGCAAACCAGGTCCACAGGATTAAAGTGCGAGCCGTTTTTAAAAGCCTCAACCGCTTTTGCGTCGTTTTTATCTATTTGCGAACTTTCCAGAATCTGTAGCGAAGCTGTTCCGTCAGGATTTTCAACAATAAACGGGCCGCCACCCGGCTCTCCCGCATTCTTCACCATGCCACACACCCGGAAAGGGCGATCGAGCTTGGTAATAAGGTAGCTCTTCAGTTCCTCATCATCGGCAAAAGTTCTGTTGGGATGGGCGATGCAAAGCTCATTTTCAGTAAACATTAATATTTCCCGCAATTTGTCACCGTCACATTTTCCCGAAACCAACTCGCCAAGATAACCAAACGCCCGCTGCTGTATTTTCACCAGCACGCCGCCCAGAAGTTGCTTATACGAAGCTTCACCATCCTTCAACCGGTCGGGGATAACATTGTCGATATTTTTAATGAAAATAATATCGGAATCAATGTCATTCAGGTTTTCAATCAGCGCCCCGTGTCCTCCCGGACGAAAAAGCAGCGATCCGTCATCATTGCGGAAAGGGTTATTGTCCATATCCACAGCAAGGGTATCGGTGCTTGGTTTTTGAACGCTGAAAGAGACCTTGAATTTTGTGCCGAGCTTTAATTCGTAACCCAATTTCCGGGCAGCTACCAGCAATTCAAATAACTCCTTGTGTTCCTCCGAAACCGTAAAGTGGATATTCACCACCCCGTTTTTATCTTTTGCATACAAGGTCCCTTCAGTCATCTGTTCACCCACCGGAGTCCTGTTTCCCTCTTCGTAACTGTGAAACAGAAGCAAACCTTTGGGCAGGTTTCCGTAATTCAATCCATCGGGAAAAAGCAGGGTCCTCACCACCGGTTTATAATTGCCCAGGCCAATAAGCTCCCGGATTGTCTTCCCATAACCTTTTTTGCATGCTTCATTCAACGCATCGTAAAATGCGAACTTCTCTATGTTATTGAAAAATATTTTCTCAAACTTGGTTTCAGGCAGATCGTTATCGGCATCCATAAAGGTAAACAAATCTTTAAACATACGGCTTGCCGCTCCCGATGCGGGAACAAACTTGGTTACCTTCTTACCGGCCGTCAGGAAGTTCTGCCAGGCCGTCAGATATCCCCTCTCTTCGGCCTCCGGCACACGTAAAATTCCTTTTTCAACCGATGCCGCACTCAGGATATTCAGAAAAGGGAAACCGTTCTTGAAAAAATTCAACTGGGCATCCATCTGCTGCTGCGATATATCTTTTTCCCGTAACAACGCCAAATCTTCCTTAGTAAACATAATATCTTATTTTTATTATTATTAATATTTTTTAAACACTTTATAGAAACACTTCAAAGATAACGAAAAACTTCATGCGTAGATCAAAAGCACAGTTAAAATATTACCGACAATCTGTCAGTTTCTTTTCAAATGTCGTTTTTTGGCATAAGATTTGAAAACATAAGATTGTACAGCAAAATAAAACAGAAAATTAATCAATTAAATACATATATAAATTATGGGAAAAATAATAGGAATAGACTTAGGAACCACAAACTCTTGCGTTTCGGTGATGGAAGGCAACGAGCCTGTTGTAATCCCTAACAACGAAGGAAAACGTACCACCCCGTCGGTTGTGGCTTTTGTCGATAACGGAGAGCGAAAAGTGGGCGACCCGGCAAAACGCCAGGCAATTACCAACCCCCAACACACCGTTTACTCCATAAAAACTTTTATGGGTGAGACATACGACCAGGTGCAAAAAGAAATTGGACGCGTTCCCTATAAAGTAGTTAGAGGCGACAACAATACCCCACGTGTAGATATTAACGGACAATTATATTCTCCGCAGGAAATCTCTGCGATCGTGCTTCAGAAGATGAAACAAACTGCCGAAGATTATCTCGGGCAATCGGTTTCGGAAGCCGTCATTACCGTTCCTGCTTATTTTAGCGATGCACAGCGTCAGGCTACCAAAGAAGCCGGAGAGATTGCCGGGCTAAACGTTCGTCGTATTGTGAACGAGCCTACAGCGGCCGCTTTGGCTTACGGTCTGGACAAACAGAACAAAGATTCTAAAATTGCCGTGTTCGACCTTGGAGGCGGCACCTTCGATATTTCGATTCTGGAATTGGGCGACGGCGTTTTTGAAGTGAAATCGACCAACGGAGATACCCACCTGGGTGGAGACGATTTCGATCACCGCATTATCGATTGGCTGGCCGAAGAATTTTTGAAAGACGAAGGGCTCGACCTGCGTAAAGACCCGATGGCATTGCAGCGTCTGAAGGAAGCTGCTGAAAAGGCGAAGATTGAACTTTCGAGCACTGCCAGCACCGAAATCAATTTGCCGTACATCATGCCGGTAAACGGAATACCAAAACATTTGGTGAAAACACTTACGCGTGCGAAATTTGAGCAATTGATCGACGACTTGTTGCAAAAATGTGTAAATCCCTGCCAAACGGCAATGAAAGATGCCGGGTTGACAAACCCGGACATAGATGAAGTAATTCTCGTAGGTGGCTCAACCCGTATCCCCGCTGTTCAGGCATTGGTTGAAAGATTGTTCGGAAAATCGCCGCACAAAGGCGTAAATCCCGACGAAGTGGTAGCCATTGGCGCAGCTATTCAGGGCGCCGTTCTTACGGGAGAAGTAAAAGATGTGCTGTTGCTGGACGTTACTCCGCTGTCGTTGGGGATCGAAACCCTGGGCGGCGTTATGACGAAACTGATTGACGCCAACACCACCATCCCCACAAAGAAATCGGAAACATTCTCCACCGCTGCCGACAATCAACCCTCGGTACAGATCAACGTCCTGCAGGGTGAACGTTCTCTGGCGCGCGACAACAAACAGATCGGCGTGTTCAATCTGGACGGTATTCCACCAGCACCGCGCGGCATACCACAAATTGAAGTTACTTTCGATATCGATGCCAACGGCATACTCAACGTTTCGGCAAAAGATAAGGCCAGCGGAAAAGAACAAAAAATCCGTATCGAAGCATCTTCAGGATTAAGTGAAGACGAAATCAAACGGATGAAAGAAGAAGCCGCCGTTAATGCCGAAGCCGACAAGAAAGAAAAAGAACGTATCGACAAACTGAACCAGGCCGATTCAACTATTTTCCAAACCGAAAAACAGTTGAAAGAATACGGCGACAAGATCCCGGCGGACAAAAAAGCGCCTATCGAAAATGCGTTGAACAAGCTGAAAGAAGCTCATAAAAGCCAAAACATTGCCGACATCGACAAATACATGGCTGAGCTCAATACCGCATTTCAAGCCGCTTCTCAGGATATGTACAACGCTGCCAATGCGCAAGCAGGCGCACAACAGGCCGGTCCTCAGGATTTCGGCGGGCAACAACCCGGAGGCGACCAAAGCGGAAATCAGGATGGCGATGTAACCGATGTGGATTTTGAAGAAGTGAAGTAATCGTCGATTAGAAACGATAATCAAACAGTATAAATCCGCAGTAAACAATTGATTTACTGCGGTTTTTTGTTTTTTAATCCAACCCCTTTTTAAGTAATCGATATTTTTATTTGCTCATTTCAAATGCAAAAGGATTGTGTAAAAGCCTGCAAACGCTTGACACTTTCACTAAAATATTACGAGTGGAAATGGATGTTGATGGAGAAAGCCCACTGATAAATCATACCATAATGGAACAAGATGTCATACTAGAAAACAATCTGTTAATTTGTGCTCTGACCAAAAAAGAATTATCGACGAAGTACGCGGATTTAGTTGGATTTAATCCTGAAAAAATATATTAATTGGAGAAAGTGAATTCTTTCTTTATTGGAGTGTGAACAAATGATATTTTTTACTAATTTTGTATTGTATGTACCAATTGAGTGTTAGCTTTTACATAATATGCTAAGATATAGAATATTACACATATAGCGCGAGTTTTATTTGATACTTTTGAGTATATTTTCGTATTTTTGCGTAGCATTTATCTAGTCAAAAATAAGTAACACAATTGTTGACTTTCATTTTCAGTAAGTGGTATATTAAAGAATTTTGGACGTATATAGTATTCCCCATTCTTTGTACTAAAATATCAGCAAGTTAAGCTAAAGATTTGTCATTGTTAAAAATACATAAACTTTTTAATTTCGACTTTTTTGACCTTGTAAACATTTCTTTTATGGAGT